>Ga0180438_10000183_pt1 | contig 133202 bp, 113 predicted proteins | sample SS_ome_12_FD_132455 | JGI IMG/M metagenome (GOLD analysis project Ga0180438, IMG submission 132455) | Hypersaline lake sediment archaeal communities from the Salton Sea, California, USA - SS_3_D_2 metaG | ecosystem: Environmental > Aquatic > Non-marine Saline and Alkaline > Hypersaline >... | reverse complement strand
GTCGAGCAGCGGCAGGATGTGCGGATGATTGAGGTTGGCGGTGATCTTGATCTCGCGCAGGAAGCGCTCGGCGCCCAGCGCGGCGGCTAGCTCGGGGCGCAGCACTTTCATCGCTACCTGCCGCTCGTGCTTGCGATCGTACGCCAGGTAGACCGTCGCCATGCCGCCGCTGCCCAGCTCCTGCTCGATCGTGTAGCGGGCGGAAAGAGTGGTCTTGAGGCGCGCCAGCTGGCTTTCCATCAGCCACCTCCTGTACTGGCCCTCGGCCTATACTACAGACCGCTGGGTGGTCGGGCCAGGCAGTCGACTTTCACTCCTCCATCCCGATCGGCCCTACCTCAGGAACTCACGCACCCAGCGCCCGATGTTCTCCCCAAACCTCGAGGCGAGCGCGCGATGCGTCTCGGCGTCCGGGACGCCGAGCACGTCCTGAGAGGCGAGTCGCTCGCGCTCGAGCTCCAGCCGGTAGGCTCGGATCCAGCTCTCGAGCTGCGCCGGCACGACCTCGGGGTGGAACTGCACGCCGTAGGCGGTCGGGCCGAGTCGGAACGCCTGGACGTAGCGCTCCGTGCGTGCCAGCAGCTCGGCGCCCGCCGGCAGGTCGAACGTGTCGCCGTGCCAATGGAAGGTCTGGAAGCGCTCGGGAAAGCCCGCCCAGAGCGGGTCGGCGAGACCGGCGTCGGTCAGCTGCACGGGCGCCCAACCGATCTCCTTTCCCGCCGCGCCCGGGTAAACGCGGGCGCCGGCGGCGGCGGCGACCAGCTGGGCGCCGAGGCAGATGCCGAGCACCGGTCGGCCGCCGGCCAGAAAGGCCTGAATCAACTCGATCTCGGCCCCGAGAAACGGGTAGCGCTCGGCCTCGTAGACGCCCATCGGACCGCCCAGAACGATGAGACTCGCGCCGCCGGCGCCGAGCTCGCCGGCGGGCAGCGAATCGGCATCCACGTAGCGGGAGCGGATGCCGGCTCGCTCGAGCGACTCGCCGATGTAGCCGAGGTCCTCGATCTCGACGTGGCGGATGACCGTGCAGCTGTCGTGCGATGCGCTCAATCGCGGCTCCGTTCCGGTCACGCGGGTTTCGGGTGCTCTATACGGGCGACAAACTTCGGCGGCGAGCGCCGCAGAGCAAGTTCACACAGATGGAAGTGCCGCGTGTGGATTGGCCCGTAAGGTAGGCGTGCAAGGTCCCGACGGAGCGCCGGCTAGGTCCGGGGCTGGGATCGGACCGTCGATCAGCCGACGAACAACGTGGAGTCGTCTCCCTCCAGGAAAGTAGCGGCGCGCGCGTCAGACGAGCGGGCGCGGTCGTGCCTCACCCAACCGAACAGTCCCAGCAGGGCGATGGAGATGATTGACAGTAGAAGACTCGACCTCATCCCAGACCTCCACAGACGTGTCCTACTTCTATTACACCAAGCTCGTCGGCTCGATCCCGCGAAAGGTAAAGGCGCGGGCCTCGCGACCCGCGCCTTTGGGGCGACCACCGACCATGACACCGCTGCCCAAGGTATGGTTTCATGGTAGGTCCGGTATGTGTGCGGGAACCGGCCAGTCCGGCTTTGGCCGGCGGTGGGAGAGACCGATAGCACCGGCCTCCCGGTACCGGTAATACGAGTGACGGTCGGTGGTGAGGAAGAATTGGCCCGCCGCGAAGCCGGTCGTGACGACCGAGCCGGTCAGCCTGACCGATGGTGATCGGTCCTTCTGACCGGTCGGTTTCAGCGTCAAGGCGGCTCGCATCGGGAACCTGTCTCGCTAACTTGTTGGAATTATTGGCGATTCTCGCGCTGTTTCCTGACTCCCTCAGCTGACGGAACGGTCGTCCTGCCGTCCCTCGCCGATAGTAATAGGCGATTAACGTGCCAGGCGGCGGAACATCTGACGGGTCGCGGAGGTGGAGGCGGTCGGGTCTCAGCCGGTGTCCAAGCGGGTGTCTGAGCGGGCCCTAAACGTTTGTTTGACCGACCCGCCTGCCCGCGACGACCGCCTGCTCGTCGAGCAGCCGGGCCAGCCGCCCCGTCTGGGCGCGCCGCGTGTACCGCTCTGCCGCGCCGGGCCTCGTCTGGGGCCCGAGGCTGCCGGAGCGGGCGAACTCGCGGAGCCAGCCCTCGAGGCGCCGGGCGATGGTGCTGGGGTCGTCGCTGAGGTCGGGCAGCCCACACTCCCGGAGGATGCGCGAGGCTTCGCCGCCGGGCGGCCCGACGGCGAGGACGGGCCGGGCGGCGCCGAGGTACTCGAACAGCTTGGCGCTGATCCAACCGAGCTGGGGATCGCGCCAGCCGAGGAAGAGCAGGGCGGTGGCGGCCGCCTGCTCCGCCAGGCATTCCCGGTGGGGGATGGGCGGGAAGTACGAGACGAGATGGGCCACGCCGTGTCGCTCGGCCAGGTCGGCGACGGCGGCGGGCGCGGTACCGAGGAAGCGGACCTGGAAGCTCGATCGCTCGAGGTCGAGCGTCGAGCGGCTGCCGAGCAGGGCCAGCGCTCTGAACAGGGGTTCGGGGTCCTGGTGGGGCCTGATCAGCGTCCCGACGTAGGTCAAGACGAACTGGGTAGCGGGCCGTGGCTGGGCCGGATAATCGGACGGGTCGAACCCGTTGTAGACGACCTCGACGTCTCGCTGGTGCAGCTGGCGCAGTCGTTCCGCCCAGGTGGGCGCGACGGTCGTGAGCAGCGCCGCGCCGTGCAGTACGCGGCGTTCCAGCCGCCGCTCGAGCCTGCGGAAGGCCCCGATCCGGAGGTCCCAGAGATTGTCGGACCAGAGGTCCCGGTAGTCGGCGATCCACGGCAGGCGCGAGCGTCGCTGCAGGCGAGCGGCGACGATGTGGGAACTGGGCGGGCCGGCCGAGCTGAGGATCGCATCGAAATCGCCCGAGTCGATGAGCCGGCGGCCCTCGGCGACGGCGAACGGCACCCACCCCAGCGTCGCGTCGGGCATCCGGACGGAGCTCATGGGCAGCAGGTGTCGCAGCGCGCGGTAGGCGGAGCCGCCGATCCGTCCCCTGCGTGCGGCGCGCTCGCGTAGCGACACGGTTGCGGGCGTCGTCCGGCGCCGCCCGGGCACGAGGTTCCAGGGCGACAGGAAGCGGGTGGCGACGACGTTTGCTGGCCCCGCGCCCGCGGTACCCGCCTCGGCGCGCGCTGTGAGCACCGTGGGCGTCCAGCCGAACTCGGGGAGGTACCGGGCGAACTTCGCGACGCGCAGGCCGCCGACCGCCGGGTTCGGCGGGTAGAAGAAGGAGACGATGAGGACGCGTCGCTTTTCGCTCATTCCGAGTGTGCGATCTCCTCGATCCAGCCCTTCAGCTCATCGCCCGAGCGGACGATCGCCGCTTGCTCCTGCGCACGCGCCTTGGCCTCCGACCAAAGCGAGGGCCGCGCCGCCCAGCGCATGATCTCCAACGTCAACTCGCGGATCGGCATCGACTGCCCGACGCCGTCCAGCCGGATGTTCTCCGCCACGCACTCGAGGTCGGTGCTCAGGACGGCCAGGCCGTTGGCCAGGTAGGCCGAGTACTTCATCGTCGGAGTGATATGGTTGTAAGGGTTGTCGCTGGGATAGAGGATGAGCCCGACGTCGCAGCGCTCGGCCAGCCAATCGTGCTCGGCGACGCCGAGCCGTCCGTGGTGACGCACGTTCGGCACGTCGAGCTCGGCCAGCCAATCCTGCACGGCGTCACGCCCGGGCCCGCAGACGTGCAGGCGCGTGTCGGGCGCGTTGCGGATGGAGCGCAGGACCTCCCTGAAGTTCGGTGCCACCTGCGAATCGACCGAGCCCGAGTAGAAGAAGTTCACGGTGCCACTCTCGAACTCTATCGGTGGCGCACTCACGGCCTCGGCGGCCGGAAGGTAAGCGTTCCGCCGGAACGTGCGGAATCGGTCCTCCGGCAGGCGATACCGCTCCGACAGACGGCCGACGAATCCGCCGGGTACGACCAGGCGGTGCGCGGTGCGGAACAGTGTCCGCTCGATCCTACGATAGCTCCGTTCGTCCAGCTCGTGCGCCGGGCCGCCGGCGATGGCTCGGCCCTCCGCCTGCTCGACCGGTAGATCCTCCACGATGACGACGATGCGCTGCCGCGTGAGCCGACTCTTCGTTGCGAGCAGCTGGTAGGCGCGGTGCGCGGTACGCAGCACCGCCGGCCGATCGACGTAGGCGAGGACGGGGATCTTCGGGTAGATGAAGACCAGGTAGCGCGAGTCATCCCGCAGCATGCGCGAGAGCTCGCCGGTCAGCCAGGCGGCGCCGGCACGCCAGGCGCCGAACCGTCCTTCCCAGCCCGCCTCGGCGGGGCGCAGCCAGTGGGTGCGCATCGCCAGCGCCGGCTCGAACGAGCGGAGCAGATTGACCAGCCCGTTCACGAACACACCGGTGCCGGAGGCGGCGGGCACCCCGGGTGCGCCGGGCTCGAAGGCGTAGAGGCTCAGCGTGCGGCTCACGATCCCGGCTCCCTGCCGCTCCGCTCCGTTGACCGGCGTCCGGCGCCTCGAAAGATGAGACGCGCCAGCCGGCCGCGTTCCGCTCGAGTCAGCACGAACAGCTCGCGCCACCGGACGCCGGACGCCCGCACATAGCGGCGACCCAGCAGGACGACAGCGGCGCTGTAGGAGATCGACGTGGCCGCCGCCGACCCGGCGGCGCCCCAGATCGGTATCCACCACAGGTTGAGCCCAATGTTGACCAGCGCCATCGCCACGTTGACCCGGGCCACCGACCCCGGCAGGCCGCGGCCGTTCAGATCGGCGCTCAGCAGTCGCCCTAGCGACAGGCTCGAGATGCCGGGTAGCAGCAGCCAGAGGAGCGGGACGGCGGGCAAGAACGCGCTCCCGAACAGGACATATATGAGCGGCCAGGCGACCAACGCCAGCCCGACGCAGAGCAGCAGCGTCAGCGACAAGGTGTGCCGGCACGCCGCCGGTGTGACCCGCCTGGCGTCCTCGGCCGTGCCGGCGGCGATCCTCGGGAACAGGACCGTTCCCACCGCCGAGGGCGGCAGGTTCAGCTTCTCGGCCAGCCCCACGGCGGTCGCGTAGTAGCCCAGAGCGGCAGGTCCCGCCAGGTAGCCCACGAGGAACATGTCGGACCGGTAGTGGAGGAACCAGGCGACGTTTGCCGCGTGGACGCGGATGCCGTACCGCATCGCCTCGCGCACCACACCGGGCGCCAGCCGGATCCGACCCGAGCTCGTCCGCACCAGCAGACTCGCGGCCCCGACGACGGCCAGCAGGCTGGAACCGGCGGACGCGAGGACGGCGCCGGCGACGCCGAGGCGCAGGACGACGACGAGCGCGAGCAGCAGGATGAGCGTGGCGACCGGGCCGATCAGGGAAGCGAGGTTGTAGGCGCGGTACCTCTCGAGCCCCAGGATCGTCGACTGCAGACAGAGCGCGACGAGCGTGACCGGCAGCAGGGCGACCAATATCCAGACGAGGGTCGGGTCGACCTGTGCCGTCCGCAGGTAGCCTATATACGGCGGCAGCAGCGAGATCACCGCGTACAGTGCGATGAGCAGCAGGCCGAGACCCGACGATGCAGATGCCAGGGTCACGGCTATCGAGCGCGCATCGTCCCTGTTCCTGGCCACCAGATAGACGATCGCCTGATCGAGTCCGAGGCCGCCGGTAATCTGCAGCAACGTCGGGATCAGGATGATCAACGTGTACTGGCCGCGGCCCGCCGGCCCGAGCGCGCGCGCCACGATCACCGAGCCGGCGATCCCGAGCAGCAGCGCCGCGACCCGGGCGGCGAAGGTGATCGAAGCGCCGCGGGCCAGACCGCCGTCGGCGGCCGCCGTCGGACCTCCGGCTTCGCCTTCGCCTACCCGCATGAGGGCCTCTCAGTCGCTACCGGCATTCGTCGTCACCAGGCGACGGTAGATCTCCTCGAGCTGCGCGGCCAACGCCCGAGCGTCGTGTCGCGCCTCCACATTCGCCCGGCCGGCTCGGCCCAGCTCGGCGCGCAGCTCGCGGTCGCCGATCAGATCGGCGAGCCGCTCGGCCAGCGCCTCAGCGTCGCGCTCCCGGACCAGATATCCCGAGCGACCGTCATCGACGATCTCGGGGATCCCCGCGTGCAGCGTCGAGACGACCGGCAGACCCATGGCCTGCGCTTCCAGCAGGACGGTCGGCGTGCCTTCCTGGTCCCCGTCCGCCGCCGTCACGCTGGGCAGCACGAAGATGTCCGCCTGCTCGAGCAGCTCGCGGACGCCCGCCGGATCGGCCCAGCCGAGCAGCTGCACCGCGTCACCGACGCCCAGCTCTTCGATCAGGTCCTGTAGCTGCGGGCGCAGCGGGCCGTCGCCGATGATCTTGTAGAGGACCTGCCGGTTCCGGTCGCGCAGCTTGGCGATCGCCCTGATCGAGTACTCCAGCCCTTTCTTCTCGATCAGCCGGGCGACTGTCGCCACCACCGTCCGGTCCCCGTCTCCGCTGCCGCGTTGCGGGACCTCGAATCGTCGCAGGTCGATGCCCAGCGGCAAGAGCGCGATGCGGTCGGCAGGGCATCCGAGGTCGGCGAGCCGGGCGCGCATGTCGTCACTGATGGCGATGAACAGATCGCCCTTCCTGAAGAGTCTCCTGTACCGACCGTCGCGGCGGCGCCAGCGACGGTGACTGACGTCGTAGCCGTAGAACGATGTGACGAGCTTCGCGGGAAGCGCGAGCAGGTCGCGCAGCGCGCAGCCGGCAACGCCGTTGGGCCCGAAGTGGCAGTGGATCACGTCGTACGTCGACGGGTCTGCAGCGGCGAAGCCGTCCATCATGTACAGCGTTCGCAGCGAGAGCGCGTCCCGACCGGTCGCCACAGGGTTGAGCGCGCGCAGAAGGGCTACAGGGCTCGACGTGAGGTGTCGCGAGGCGATCGCCAGGGCGCCTGCAGTGCGTCTCGGCCAGCCGGTCGGCGGCCCGAAGTAGGTCGTACGGGCTCGTAGCCCGTATTCGTCGACGTCGGGGTGCGTCGGCTCACCGGTCGACTCGTGCCTGGCGAACACGTCCACCTCGATCCCACGGTCGATCAGTCCCGTCATCTGATCGAGGACGAACGATTCCGACAGCGCGGGGAATCTGTCGACGACGAAAGCGACGTTCATGCTCCGGCCTTGGCTGTGGCGACCGGCATCGCGGGCAGGGGTGGGCGATAGCGGAGTCGGCGTAATAGAAGCCGGCGATCAACGTAACGCAAGCTGGGACATGGCATTGACGCCGAGCGGTCGGGCGCAGATCTTGGGCCTGAAACCCTCCGGTCCGCCACCCCCGCTCGCGCCGACTACGACGCGGAAGCGCACCTAGACGTGAAACGAGAGACAGCGATCCTTGCCGTCGCCGCCGCGGTCTTGGCGTTAGCCGCGGGCCTGACCGTCGGACGGCTGGGTGTGGTCGGCCTGGTCGCGCTCGTCGGCTTGGGGCTCGCCGCCGCCGCCTTCATCGACCTCCGCGTCACTCTGCTGGCGATCGTTCCGGCGATGGTCCTGCTGCCGGAGCTGCCGCTGGCGTTGCCGGTACGCACCGAGGATCTGCTGCTCGCTCCGCTCGCCGCCGCCTGGCTGGCGCGCCTGGCTCTGGGGCTCGAGAGCCTGCCCCGGACGCCACTCAACCGGCCGCTGTTCGCGATCATCGTCGTCGAGCTGGCGGCGGTTCTCTGGGGCGCCTATCGCGGTACCGCCGGCATCTCGACCGAGCTGTACAGCGCCACGTTCTTCTTTCTGAAGACGGTGGAGGTGACGCTGATGTACTTCATCGTCATCTCGGCGATCCGCAGCGAACGCGATCTGCGCCTGTTCACCTACGTCTTCTGCGCGGCCGGCGCGGCGCTGGGCGTCTGGGGGATCCTCGAGCGGAGCGCCGGCCCCGGCGAGGCGATCACGGGGCCGGCGGGCCACGGAGGTTATAGCCTGCTCGGTCTGACGTTCGTCGTGCTGCTGGCGGTCCTGGCGAGCCTGTTCATGACCGTGCGGTCGCGCCTGACGCGGATGCTCCTGGCGTTGGCCGCCGCGCCGGTGGCCTACTCGCTGCTCTTCACCTTCTCGCGACAGAGTTATGTCGGTGCCGCAGCGGCGATAACGGCGATGGTTTGGGTGCGCCGCCGCAGGTTGATCGTGCCCGCCCTGCTGCTGGCGCTGGCGCTGCCGCTGGTCGTGCCCGCGGTCGTGCAGGAGCGCGCCGAGTCGATCGTCACCAACGCGCCGGACCCGCTGACCGGTACGCAGCCTTATGCAACGCGCGTGAACGCGTTGCGCGAGCGGCTACCGGAAGTGCTCTATCGGAGCCCGCTGATCGGGCTCGGGCTCGCCGCTCTGCCGCCGGGATTTCTGGACAACCAGTACCTGCTGACCGTCTACTACACCGGCATCATCGGGCTGGCGGTCTTCTTGTGGCTGCTGTGGAGCGCGCTACGGGTGAGCTACTCGGCGTATGGCGCGCTGGCAGGCGGGTCGCGGGGTCTGGCGCTCGCCTGGCTCGCCGCGACGGTGGGGCTGGCCGTCGCCGGGATGGCGGGCAGTCCGTTCGTCGCGGTCCGCGTGCGCCAGGTCTACTGGTTCCTGGCCGCGCTGGTCGTCGCCGCGCTGCTCGTCGCCGAGAGGCGGCGCGCGCCGGAGGTGGGCCGCGAGGTCGAGGAGGGGTCGGCGTGAAGGCGCTGCTGCTGACGCAGGAGTTCCTGCCGGAACTGCCCGGCGGCATCGCGCACTACTACTATCATCTGTGTCGTTGTCTGGACGGGGCGATGTCGGTGCTCACCACCGGGGGCGCCGATTCAGCGGACTTCGACGCCGCGCAACCGTTCGCCATTCACCGTAGACGCATGCCCACCGTGCCGCCGGCGTTCATGCGTGACAGCCGGGCGCCGCTGCTGCGCCTCCCTCGGATCGGCTACATCGCGGCCGCGCAGTGGCTGCTGTTCCATCGGCATGCGCGGGCCATTGCGGCGGAAGAGGGGACCGACGTCGCATTGCTCGGGCACCTGTATCTGGCGCCGCTGGGCGCGCGGCTGCGAGCCGGTAGAGGCATACGCTTCGGGGTCAGCCTGCACGGCGGCGAGCTTCACCGCTACATGGGCTGGCGCGCGGTTCGGCGCGCGATGCTGAAGGCGCTGAACGATGCCGACTTCCTGATCGTGAACAGCGAGTTCACACGGCGGCAGTATCTGGAGCGGGGTGTGCGCGACGGCCAGGTGTTCTTCAAGGTCAACCCGGGTGTCGACACGTCGCTGTTCCATCCCGAGGCCGGCGACCCGGCGGAGGTCAGGCGGCGGCACGGGTTGGGCGAGCGGCCGACTGTCATCTCGGTCGCGCGTCTGGTCGAGTGGAAGGGCCACGACACGGTGCTCCGCGCGCTGCCGGCGATCATCGCCGAGGTACCGGACGCGATGTACCTGATAGTCGGTGACGGACCGTTCCGCGCCGACCTCGAGCGGTTGGTGGCCCGGCTGGGGCTCCGGGACAGGGTCGTCTTCGCCGGGTTCGTACCCGACTCGGAGTTGCCCGCCTACTACCGGGCGGCCGACGTGCTCGCCGTGCCCAGTCGCGAGGTGATCGAGGACATACCGATCGAAGGGTTCGGAATCGTCTACGTCGAGGCGGGAGCCTGCGGGCTCCCGGTCGTCGGCGGCCGCGGCGGCGGCACGGACGAATCGATCGAGGACGGGGTCACTGGTTTCCGAGTCGATCACGGCGACCCGTCGGCGGTAGCGGACGCGGTCGTGCGAGTCCTGGCGGACCGCGAGCTGGCGCAGCGAATGGGAGAGGCGGGCCGCCGGCGCGCGGTCGATCTCTATGATTGGAGGATACAGGCCGATGGCCTGCGCCAATACCTCGAAGCCGTTGCTCGTGCCTAGAGGCCGTCGAGTCGATCGAGGGCGCACCCGCGCCGACACGTGATGCGTGTTCTTCAGGTCACCGCGATCCCGATCACGGCGCTGCGCTTCGTGGTGCCGCTGGCGCGCTTGCTGCGCGACGCCGGCCACGAGGTCGAGCTCGCCAGCGGGCCCGGCCTGGGCCTGGACGAGCTCGCGGCGCTCGGGTTCAGAGTCCACCGCGTGCCCATCTCGCGCGGCCTGTTGAGCGTCAGGAACCTCCACGCCCTGGGCGCGCTCCGCGCGCTGGTGCGAGCCGGCAAGTTCGACGTCGTGCACGCCCACACGCCGGCCGCCGCGACGGTAGCCCGGGCGGCCGCCCGGCGGCTCGACGTCCGGCTGCTCTACACGATGCACGGGTCGCTCTGGGGTTCGGGCAGCCCGGGCTGGCAGCGTGCGCTGTTCACGGCCGTCGAGCGGCGGCTGGGCCGGCGGACCGAACGTGTGTTCGCCGTCAACCCGGAGGACGCGGCCGACTGCGTGGCGCGGGCCGGCCTGCCGGACCGGTCGGTACGCCTGCTACCGGCCGGCGGCGCCGGCGTGGCGCCCGAGTTCTTCGTGTCGGAGCGGGAGACGAGCGAGCTGCGGCGTGCGACTCGCGAGCGGCTGGGCCTCGGGCCGGACGACCGGGTGATCGTCTACGTGGGTCGTACCGCGGCGGCGAAGGGGATGGGGACGCTGGCGCGGGCCTTCGCGCGGCTCGCGTCGGAGGATGATGCGGCGCGGCTGCTGATGGTCGGCGGTGCCCTGGAAGGCGAGCGGGGCGTGTACACGGAGGACCGATTCTGCGCCGAGCTGGGCGGCCGGGCCGCCGAGCGCGTCATCTGGGAAGGATTCCAGGAGAGCGTACCGCCCTTCATCGCGGCGGCGGACCTCCTGGTTCTGCCGTCCCGACGCGAGGGCTTCGGGATGACGCTCGCCGAGGCGGCGGCGCTGGGCCGCCCGGTCGTGGCCACGGCGACCCGGGGCGCCCGCGCGGTCGTGGAGCCGGGCGTTACCGGGCTCCTGGTACCGGTGGACGATCCGGTCGCCCTGGCGGAGGCGCTGAGGCGGCTGCTGCGCGACACGGGGCTCGCGTCGCGCATGGGCGCGGCGGCGCGGGAGCGTGCGGCGGAGCGATTCACCAGGGAGCGTGTCTTGAGGACGTATCTGGAGGCGTACGAGGCGCTGGAGGGTACGGCGAGCTGATGGACCGCGAGGCCAGTAAGGGACCGACCCGGATCGTCTACGTCGTGGACAACCTCAGCTTCCGCGGCGGCGAGCGGACGATCCTGCAGCTGGCCGGCGGTCTGCCCCGCGCCCGCTACGAGGTAGCGGTGGCCTGCTCGCCGGGCGGTGTATTGGTCGAGCGGCTGCACGATCTCGGTGTCCCGGTCATCGCCGCGGAGATGCGGAGGCGGCGGCGCCTGGACACCGTGCTGGCGCTGGCCCGGGAATTCCGGCGCCGCCGGCCGCACATCGTGCACACGCAAGGGCGCGGCGACCCGTTCGGTCGGCTGGCCGCGCTGTTGGCCCGGGTGCCGGCGGTGGTCTCGACGACGGCGATGATCTCGACGCGCTACGATGTGGATGAGCGGTGGCGGCGCGCGCTGTACCGGGCGATCGACTTCACCACCGACCGTCTGGTGGACCGCTACATAGTGGTCAACCGCGGCTCGGTCGATGTGTTGACCGACCGGCACGGCGTGCCGCGGTCGCGGGTCGTCGTGATACCGAACGGTATCGAGCTGGAGCGCTACGATCCCGTGAGAGCGCGGGGCAGCGACTGGCGCGAGCGACTGGGCGTCCCGGACGACGCGATCCTGGTGGGCGGTATCGGGCGGCTCACCGCGCAGAAGGGTTTCGACGACCTGATACGCGCGTTCGCCGCCATCGACAGGCCGGACGTCTGGCTGGCGATCGCCGGCGATGGACCGGACTGGGAGGAGCTGCGGGAGTTGGCCCGGATGTTCGACGTCTCGGGGCGCGTCCTGATCCCCGGGTTCGTCGACGACGTTCCCGGCCTGCTGGCCGCGCTCGACCTGTTCGTGCTCTCGTCGCGACAGGAGGGTCATCCGATGGTGATGCTGGAGGCGATGGCGATGGCCAAGCCCGTGGTCGCGACGGGCATCCCGGGCGTCGGTGACACGATTGCCGACGGCGTCGAGGGCCGCCTGGTCCCGGCGGGCGACCTGGCGGCGCTGGCGAATGCGATGGTCGCGCTAATAGATGACAGGGAGGGCGCCGGCCGCCTCGGTCGTAACGCCCGTAAGAAGATCGAGCGCGAGTACACGGTCGAGCGGATGGTGCGGCGGACCGAGGTGCTGTACGATGGTCTGCTCGCGGAAAAGGGCCTGAGTGTGTAAGTTAGGCTCGTCCGCCGATCCGCCCCCGCCACCGCCCTGCACCCGAATCCTATGCCGGGCTGGCAACAAGCCGTCAAGCGAGGTCTCGATATCGTGGCGAGCGCCGCGGCGCTCGTCTGTCTCGCGGTACCCTTCGCGCTCATCGCCCTGGCGGTCAAGCTCGACTCGCCGGGACCGATCTTCTTCCGCTATCCCCGGGTGGGGAAGGGCGGCGCCGGGTTCGTACCGCTCAAGTTCCGGACGATGGTCGAGGGCGCGATCGGGCAGGGGTTCGGCACCACGCTGAGCGAGGACGATGTGCGGCTGACCCGGGTCGGTGCCTTCCTGCGCCGCTGGGCGCTGGACGAGCTACCGCAACTGTGGAACGTCCTGAAAGGCGAGATGAGCCTGGTGGGTCCGCGTCCGACGTTCGCCTACCAGGTAGAGCGCTACGACGAGGTCCAGCGTCGCCGGCTCGAGGTCAGGCCCGGGATCACCGGCTGGGCGCAGGTCAACGGCAGGAACGCGATCGACTGGCCGGCGCGGATCGAGCTGGACGTCTGGTACGTGGACCACGCGACGGTCCGGCTCGACCTGGCGATCCTGGCCAAGACCCTGTGGCTGGCCTACGTGGTGCGCGGCGGCATCTATGGCACCGACGGCGTGAACCCCGACTTCCGCTGATCGATGAGCGAGACGAAGCCGGTCATCATCTACGGCGCGGGCGGCCACGGCAAGGTCGTGCTCGACGCGCTGCTGCGGAGCGGCCGCGCGATCACCGGCTTCGTCGATGACGATCCGCAGCGTGCCGGCGGCGACCACTGCGGCTACCCGGTCGCCGCGCAGCCGGGCGACCTCGATCCGCCGGGCGCCGCCGAGCTGGTCGTGGCGATCGGCGACGCCGTGAGTCGCCAGCGGGCGACGGCCCGGGTCGAGGAGCTGGGCTACCGGCTGGCGACCGCCGTGCACCCGACCGCCGTGCTCGCCGGCGGCGCGCGACTCGCGCCCGGTGCCATGGTCATGGCCAACGCCGTGGTGAACCCCGACGCCTCGATCGGTCGAGGCGCGATCGTCAATACCGGCGCGATCGTCGATCACGACTGCACGATCGGCGACTTCGCACACGTGGCGCCCGGCGCGCGGCTGGCCGGCGGCGTCAGCGTCGGCGCCCGCGCGCTGGTCGGGGTGGGTGCCAGCGTTATCCCCGGCGTCAGCATCGGGGCCGACGCCGTCGTCGCGGCCGGCGCCGTCGTGGTTACGGATGTGGAGGACGGCATGAAGGTCGCCGGGATACCGGCGCGGCAGATCGGCTGATGCTCGAGCGCATCCCCCTCTCGCGACCCGATATCGGCGACGCCGAGCGCGTCGCGGTCGAAGAGGTGCTGGCCAGCGGACGGCTGAGCCTCGGCCCGCGGCTCGAGGCGTTCGAGTCGGCGCTGGCCCGGGCCGCCGGCACCGAGCACGCCGTGGCAACCTCCAGCGGGACCGCAGCGCTCCACCTCGCGGTCCGGGCGCTGGGCCTCGCCGCCGGTGACGAGGTCATCACGACACCGTTCAGCTTCGTCGCTTCGGCCAACTGCCTGCTGTTCGAGGGCGTCAGGCCGGTCTTCGTGGACGTCGAGGCCGACACGCTGAACATCGACCCCGAGCTCGTGCGGCGCGCCGTCGGCGAGCGGACGCGCGCGATCCTGGGCGTCGACGTCTTCGGTCACCCCGCCGACTGGGACGCGCTCCGTGCCATCGCCGACCGGTTCGGCCTGCTGCTAATAGAGGACTCGGCGGAGGCGCTGGGCAGCAGCTATCGCGGCCGCCCGGCCGGCGGCCTGGGTGACGTCGGCGTGTTCGGCTTCTATCCCAACAAGCAGATCACCACGGGCGAGGGCGGCGCGCTGCTCACCGGCGATGACACGATCGCCCGACTGTGCGACAGCCTGCGCAATCACGGGCGCCAGCCGGGCGGTGACGAGTGGATCGAGCACGAGCGGTTGGGCTACAACTACCGGCTCTCCGAGCTGGCCTGCGCTCTGGGGCTCGTGCAGCTCGACCGGCTGGGGGAGCTGGCGGAGCGTCGCGCGTGCGTGGCCGGCTGGTACGACGAGCGGCTGGCGGGCGTCGACGCGCTGCTCAGGCCGGCGGTCCGTGATGATGTCGTTCTCGCCTGGTTCGCTTACGTGGTGCGGCTGGGTGAGGCGTATGGGCGGCAGGACCGCGATCGTGTGATCGCGGCGCTCCGCGCCCGCGGGATCGGCTGCCGCAACTACTTTCCGCCGATCCATCTGCAGCCGTTCTACCGCGAGCGTTACGGCTACGAGCCCGGCGACTTCCCGGTGACCGAATCGGCAGCCGAGCGAACGATCGCGCTGCCCTTCTTCACCGCCATGAGCGAGGCGCAGGTCGACGAGGTGGTGGGCCAGCTGCGCGGGCTGTTGTGATCGGGCGATGAAGAGATTACCGGATCCCGTGACCCTGCTGGTCGACTCGCTGCTGGCGCTGGCCTGCTACGCCGGCGCCTACGCCATCCGTGTGCCCGACCTGCTCGACGTCTACCTGCCGACCATCGCGCGGACCGCACCGCTGGTCGTCGCCGTCTGCGCCGTCAGCTTCCTGGCCACCGGGCTCTACCGGTCGGTCCCCAAGTACGCCAGCCTCGATACACTGCTCGCCGTGGCGCGGGCGGTGACGGTGAGCGTCGCCGTCTCGGCGCTGCTCGTCTTCATCATCTGGCGCGGCAGCAACGTGCCGCGTTCCGTCTTCATCATCCACTGGATGCTGATGCTGCTGGTGCTGGGCGGCCTGCGGCTCTGGCCGCGGCTGCGCCGCTACCCGCTGATCCCGCTGCGCGCCGCCCGGGCCGACCGGACCCCGGTCCTCATCTATGGTGCCGGCGACGCCGGCGCGCTGGTCGTGCGCGACATGCTCGATCGCAAGGACGGGTCGTACTGGCCGGTCGGCTTCGTCGACGACGATCCCGCCAAGCAGGGTCGCACCGTTCACGGCCGGCCGGTGCTGGGCGGCGGCGCCGACGTCGGGCGCGTCGTGCGGGACGGCTACGTACGCGAGATCCTGGTGGCGATCCCGTCGGTCAGCGGCGCCGAGCTGCGCCGCATCGTCGAGAGCTGCGGCCGCCAGGCGCCGGGCGTCCCCGTCAAGACGCTGCCCAGCCTGGCCGACATCATCTCGGGGCGCGTCTCGGTCCGCGAGTTCCACGACGTGCGGATCGAGGACCTGCTGAAGCGCTCGCCGCGCGACCTCGACCCCGACCGGATCCGCAGGTTCATCGCCGGCAAGACCGTATTCGTCACCGGCGCCGGCGGCTCGATCGGCGCCGAGCTCTGCCGCCAGGTAGCGGCCTGCGGCCCGGCCCAGCTCGTCATGTTCGAGCAGAGCGAGTACAACCTCTACGCCATCGACGCCGAGATCGCCGAGCGCCACCCCGACCTGCCGCGCCGGGCGGTCCTGGGCGACGCCAGTCACCGGGCCTCGATCGAGCCCGTGATCGTGCGTGCCCGGCCCGACACGATCTTCCACGCCGCCGCCTACAAGCACGTCCCGCTGCTCGAGGAGAACCCCTGTGAGGGCGTGGCCAACAACGTGCTCGGTGTGGTCAACGCCGCCCGCGCCGCCGACGCCGCCGCCGTCGGCCACTTCGTATTCATCTCCACCGACAAGGCGGTCCGGCCGGTCAGCGTGATGGGCGCCGCCAAACGCGTCGGCGAGATCTACATCCAGGCGATGGCCGGCCGCAGCGCCACCCGGTTCAACGTCGTCCGCTTCGGCAACGTGCTCGGCAGCTCGGGCAGCGTGATCCCCAAGTTCAGCGACCAGATCCGGCGCGGCCTGCCCGTCACCATCACCGACAGCCGGGTCAAGCGCTACTTCATGCTCACCGGCGAGGCGGTCCAGCTCGTCATGCAGGCGGCCAGCCTGGCGCGCAGCGGCGACATCTTCGTGCTCGACATGGGCGCGCCAGTCCCGATCGAGGAGCTGGCCCGCGATGTCGCGCAGCTGATGGGCGCGGCCCGGGACGGCACCCTCCAGGTCGAGTTCCGCTACACCGGGCTGCGACCCGGCGAAAAGCTCGAGGAAGAGCTGCTGCTCGAGCGCAGCGACCAGCGGCCCACCGGCTTCCAGAGCATCCTGGTCGAGGGACACGCTAGCGGGCTGGACTGGGAGGATCTGGAGTCGGGGCTCGACCGGCTGGTCGGCGCTGCCCGAGGCGGCGACGTGGCGGGCACGGTCCGGGCGCTGGCCGAGCTGGTGCCCGAGTACGCGCCGCTCACGCCGCGCTACGCGAAGATCCTATCTACGGTGTCTGGGGAATAGAGCCGACAGGAAGGGCGGAAGGGCGCGGCGCCAGGCGATGGGACCGTCGGCCCGGCGCCGCGCGTGGCAACGTCTATTCTTCTTCCGTATGCCAGATGAACGGCAGGTGCGCCAGGGCCCGAGCCTCCAGCGCCACCGTAAAGAACAGCTTCGCCTGGTTGTAGAAGTACCAGGCGTGCCGGCGATTGAGTTCCAAACTCGGGTTTGATGGTGTTGGGCCCGGCGGCGGCTCTTCGGGCGGGTCCGTCTCGTCGATCCCGACGATGCCCAGGGTGACCTCGAGGCCGTCCAGCCAGGCCACCAGCGCCGCGTTCCCGTCGAAGCCGTCGTACTCGCCGACCACACGGATGAAGGCCCCGTCGCCCACCTTGAAGTCGGCGGCGACCGCGCCGAAGAAGCCGCCACCCCCCTGGTCCTCGAAGACCGGGTTGTCCTTCGAGAAGATGGGGCCAAACCCGTAGCCCCCGGAGAAGACCACCCAGCTGGGTGATGTGGCGCGGCCGGGGCCCACCACGTAGGTCGCGACGCCGTAGAACGAGGCGGTCTCCGCCAGGTCCTCGGCCTCGTTGTCACCCGCGTAGAACCAGTCGCTCAGCGTGTAGCGGGCGCGCTCGGTGGTGTTGACGTTCGTCACGCCGAAGGCGAGCGCCGGGTACATGCTGGTCTGACGGAGCACCTGGACCTTGGCGAACCCCGAGTAGGAGTCCCAGTTGTTCATCGAGACGCCGACCTCGATGAACCGGCCCACCGTCAGCCCGACGGTCCCGTTGTGCTGGACCCAAAGGTCCTCGCCCTCCACCTCCTGCGGGATGACCATCGAGAAGGTCCCGTAGAGCGTGCCCGGCGGCACCATGGCGTGCGGTGTCTGGATGAACCCCGTGCCGCTGAACTGGCTGTGCCCGAATATCGGGTGCTCGACTTCAGCGCGCTGGGCCCAGGCGGGCGGAACGGCGAGGGCCAGAGCGAGCCATGCTACGACCGTCAGGCCGAGTGCTCGGCGCATGAGAATCCTCCTGGATGACGTGCTGATGACCTGTCTCCTGGGGGTTAGGCGGCTGGGAGGGGGAGACGGTGCCCGTAAGATAAGGCACTGCCCCCCGTTAGGTCAATAGACCTGAGGAGGTGCTGGACCTCAATGGGGGAACGCGAGCCCGGCGGCCTCCAGCAGGTGCTCGACTTCGACGTACCATTCCTTACACGGCCCGCGCGCCAGCACCTTGTCCACCAGCTCCATCGAGAACGCGTGGCTCGACTGCTGGCGCCCGCGCAGCACCGTCACGACCCACGAGGCACGCTCGCCCTGGCCGCGTCGCTCCGCGCCGGTGACCACGAGCTCGTTCGCCGGCACGCCGCGATCCGACAGGAGGCGCACGACGGCCCGGCTGGTCGCGCCGGTGACCCGGTAAGGTGCTGGTCCTCCGTTTCGTTGCGAAACCTCTGCCATCGCCACGATCCGTCCACCGTCTTGGGGAAAACGCCTGTTAAGGGGAGTTGGCTTTTTACAGTAGCATCTCTCCGCTCGACGTGCAAGGGCCGGACGCCGGCCCCGCTTGGCAAAGCCGGCCGCCGCGCCTAGCTTTCGCGGCGGTCTAACCTACCTAGCGGGAGCACGAAGCCGGAACATGACCTCAGAAAGCCCGGCACCGGAGACGCAGACGACCGGCGACAGGCGCGAGAGCGACGTCGACGAGATCAGCCTGCTCGAGCTGGCCAACGTGCTGCTCAAGCGCTGGAAGCTGGTGCTGGCCCTGCCGCTGCTCGCGGCGCTCATCGCGGCGGCGATCTCCCTCGTCCTCGCGCCGATGTACACCGCCACCGCGTCGTTCGTACCCGAAACCGAGTCGGGCGGCATGAATCTGCCCGGTGGCCTGGTGGGGCTCGCCGCCCAGTTCGGTGTCTCGGTACCGACCGAGGCGAACTCGCCCGCCTTCTACGCCGACGTCCTGAGGAGCCGCACGCTGCGGGACGAGGTCCTGAGCGCGCGGTTCCCCGACCCGCGCAGCGAAGCGGCGGGCGACAGCGCCAGCCTGCTCGAGATACTCGATATCGAGGGCGACTCGCCGGCCGAGCGGTTGGAGGCGGGCCGCAAGAAGCTGGGCGACGCCATCTCGGTGCGGGTGGACAACGAGACGGGCATCGTCAGCGCCTCGGTGGAGACCCGCTATCCGGCGCTCTCCGCCGACGTGGCCAATCTGTTCATCGATCTGCTCAACCAGTTCAACCTCGAGACCCGCCAGTCGAACGCCCAGGCGCGCCGGCGCTTCATCGAGGAGCGGATGGGTGAGGCGGAGGATGAGCTGCGCGCCGCCGAGGACGACTTGCAGGATTGGCTGGAGCGCAACCGCCAGTTCGAGAACTCGCCGGAGCTTCGGTTCCAGTACGAGCGACTGCAGCGCCAGGTGACGATCAAGCAGGAGGTCTTCACGACGCTGCGCCGCTCGTACGAGGAGGCGCGGATCCAGGAGGTGAACGATACGCCCGTGATCACGGTGATCGATCGCGCCGTGCCGCCGGAGAGGAAGTCGAGCCCTAGGCGCAAGCTCAACGTCATCCTGGCGTTCTTCCTGGGCGGAGTCCTGGGTGTGTTCGGCGCCTTCGGCCGCGAGTTCGCCGAGCGCGCCCGGGAGAGCGACAAAGGGGAGTACGAGGAGTTCACGACGCGTTGGGCGGCGATGAAGGCCGAGCTGCGTTCCTATATCCCCGGGCTGCGACGCCGCAGCTAGTCCTGTCTGACGAATCCGCCTTCGCGCGTTCCTACGAGACCTCGCTGGGGTAGGGTCAACTGCCCCGGCTGGGCCGCCTTGACGCTGCCGATGACCCTGGCGTCGGGCGCCCCTGCGGAGTGAAGCGCGCGCAGCGCGGAATCGGCCGAGTCCTTGGCGACCACCACGGCGAAGCCGATCCCCATGTTGAAGACGCGGAACATCTCGGCGTCGTCGACCTTCCCGGCCTCCTGAATCAGCCGAAAGATCGGCGGCGTCTCGGGCAAGTCGCCGATCTCGAAGCCGACCTCCGACTTGACCCGCAGCAGGTTGAGCAGCCCGTCGCCGGTGATGTGCGCCAGAGCTTTCACCTCTTTCACGGCCTCCAGAAGCGCCAGCACGGGCTTCACCACGATGCGCGTCGGCTCGAGCAGCTCCTCACCCACCGAGCGGCCCAGCTCGTCCAGCTGCTGGTCCGGCGCGTAGCGGGCGGCATCGAACAGCGCCTTGCGGGCCAGCGTGAGGCCGTTGGAGTGGATGCCCGATGAGGCGAGCCCGATCACAACGTCGCCGTCCGCCAGCCCGTCACCCACGATGACTTGGTCGAGCGGCACCAGCCCGATCGCCGTCCCGACGATGTCGAATCCGGAGCCCGGCCGGATGCCCCGCACCAGCTCGCGGACCTGCGCCAGCTCGCCGCCCGGGATTGCCACACCCGCTTCCTCGGCGCCTCGGACCAGCCCGTCGGCAAGCGCCACCAGCACGTCCGGGTCGAGCTGCTCCACGGCGATGTAGTCGAGCAGGGCGATGGGCCGCGCGCCCACGCACAGCACGTCGTTCACGTTCATCGCCACGCAGTCCACGCCGACCGTGTCGTACTTCTCCAGTAGCTCGGCGACCAGCAGCTTCGTGCCCACCCCGTCGGTCGAGACCGCGATACCCATACCGTTGCCGATCTCCACGACGTTGGCGAAGTAGCCGAGATCGAGGAGCACTGCGCCCGGCTGCCCGGGCGCCCCCGCCAGCCCGAACGTCCCGCGCACTCGCTGGGCCAACGCGGCCAGCGCCGCTCCCTCGCTCACGTTATCCACCCCGGCGCTCCGATAGTCCATGCCTCGCTTGCCCACTTGCGTCCTCTTTTTCCTAAGAACATTGCCGAGTTGCTGGGTGACCGCGCGGTCAATCTGACCGCGCGCCTTCGCCGGCACAAGACAGATCGGTGGACGGCGCTGGCGCCCACTTGCTATATCCGGCGGCGCTCCCTAGCCTTACGCCATTAGCTAATCCGATATTCGAGCATGCGAACCTTACCTCTCGCCGTTGCCGGCGCCCTCTCACTGGTGGCGCTACCGCTCACCGCCCAGGTCACCGATACCGCCGCGGTCATCCGGGAGGTGCGGCAGGGGCTCGAGAGCGGGCGCCTGAGCCCTGAAGAGGTGCTGGCGCGGATCCGCGCGGCGGGGTTGAGCGAAGCGGACGTCCGCCGGCGCCTGCGGCAGGCCGGCTATCCGGAGGATCTGCTCGACCGCTTCCTCGCCGGCGAGGTCGTTAGCCCGGGTACGCCGACGCTCCCGGCCGATTCGCTCGAGGAAGTGCTTCGCCGGCTGAGTATCCCGCCGCTCGGCCAGTCCGTCGATACGCTCGTGAGCGTCCCCGCCGCGCCACGTGCCACGGGCTTGCAGGTCTTCGGCAAGAGCCTCTTCGAGCGCGCCACGACCCAGTTCCGCCCCGTCTCCATGGGACCCGTTCCGCCGAACTATCGGCTGGGGCCCGGCGATGAGCTCATCCTCATCCTCACCGGTGACGTCGAGGAAGTTTACAACCTCGCGATCACCCGCGAGGGCTACGTCGTCATCCCCAACGTCGGGCGCGTGTCGGTGAACGGCCTGACGCTCGAGCAGTTGCGCAGCGCGCTGTACACATATCTGGGCCGCGCCTATTCCGGTGTGACGCGCGGGGCCGAGGCCACGACGTTCTTCGACGTCTCGATCGGCACGCTGCGCCGCAACCAGGTCTTCGTCATCGGCGAAGTCGAGCGGCCGGCCGCCTACGAGGTGACGTCGGTCGCCACCGCCCTGCAGGCGCTCTATCAGGCGGGCGGCCCGACCGACTACGGCAGCTTCCGCGACATACAGATCCGACGTGGCGACCGCGTCGTCGCCAACCTCGACATCTACCAGTACCTGACCCAGGGCGCGGCGACCGGCGACATCCCGCTCGATCAAGGTGACGTCGTCTTCGTCCCGGTGCGGAGCCGCCACGTGTCGATCGACGGGAACGTGGTGCGCCCGGGCATCTACGAGCTTCGCGAAGAAGAAGAGCTGAGGGCACTGATCGACATGGCCGGCGGTGTCGAGCCGCAGGCCGACCTCCGCCGCGTGCAGATCGACCGCATTCTGCCGCCGGAACAGCGGGAGCCCGGCGTGCAGCGCAGGGTCTTCGACGTGAACGTGGCCGCGCTCATCGACAGCGTCGGCCCGTTGCTGCGGCTGGAGGCCGGCGATAGGGTGCAGGTATTCGCGGTATCGGAGACACGCCGTAACACAGTGACCATCCGTGGCAACATCTGGGCGCCCGGCCTCTACGAGCTCAGCCCCGGTATGCGCTTGTGGGATCTGGTCGGCAGAGCGGGCGGCCTGATGGACGACACCTATCTGGGGCGGGCCCACATCATCCGCCTCGATCCCACGGATCTGTCGCAGAGCGTGATTCCGGTCTCGCTGGCCGATCGGGACGACCCGATGCTGGAGGAATACGATGAGGTCGTCGTCTACTCGGTGGCCGAGTTTCGCGATCGCAGGTTCGTCACGATCTACGGCGAGGTCCAGAGCCCGGGCGTGTACGAGTACCGGGAGGAGATGACGCTGCGCGACCTGGTGATGCAGGCTGGGGGTCTTCTGGACAACGCCTACGTCCTCGAGGCCGAGGTCGCACGAATCACTGAGGAGCCGGATACGACGGGCGATCTAACGGAGATCCTTACGGTCCCGCTCGACTCCACGTACCTGATCGCCGACTGGGTGGAGCGACAGGGGAGGGCCGGCGCCGACGGGGAACGAGCGCAAAGCCTCGCCCGCTCGGGCAACGACTTCCCGCTCACCCGTTACGACAACGTGTTCATCCGGCGCCGGCCGGGATGGGAGTTGCAGCGCACTGTAACAGTGACCGGTGAGGTCGAGTTCCCCGGCGCTTACGCCCTAGAGCGCAAGGGGGAACGGGTGAGTGAGGTCATCGAGCGGGCGGGCGGTCTGACCCCCGAAGCCTATCCGGCCGGCATCCGCTTCTTCCGCCGCCAGGAGACCGTAGCGGGGAGTGATCAGGTTTCCCGCGTAAACGTGGACCTCGTGAGCATACTTGAGTCCCCTGGCGGCGATGAAGACCTTGTCATGATGGATGGCGATTCCATCCATGTGCCGGAGTACAGCCCGACCGTGCGTGTGGAAGGAAGCGTGTTATTCCCGGTGAGTGTTATGTACGAGCCGGGTGCCGGTCTGGACTACTACATCAATAGTGCGGGGGGATATTCGCGGACGGGGGACAAGGGGCGGACGCGCGTTGAGTACGCTAACGGCTCGGTGCGCACGGTCAAGAAGTTCTTGTTCTTTGCGTCCAAGCCGCGGCCTGAGCCGGGGAGTCGCGTGTTTGTCCCTGAGAAGCCGCAGGGTGAGCCTGTCAACTGGGCTGCGGTCACTGCGCTGGTGACTACCGCGGTGACCATCTACGCACTGCTGAACAAGTGACTTTAGCAGGCGCCTCGACTGCTACACCGCAGACTGCCGGCATCTCTCTCACAAGGTACTTCCGTCCATCGGATAAGTCACTAGATTCTGGGCCGACTACAACTCCATCGAGTAGGGTCTACTCAGCGCTTTCCTTCGACATATTGTACTGCCGATCTCATGAACTCCAACTCAGCCTGCTTTTCTCTTTCTAGAGCTTCTGAATCCAGAGTGACTGGCGTTCGAGTGATTCCATCCAGGCCAAGGCGTGAGAAGAGCGCCGAGCGTGGTGTCGGACTGAATAGCATAGCGGGTTTGCCAAAAGCGAGGGTGACCACGCAGGCATGCACCCGGTCGCTCAGGGTGAGTTGGGATCCCGAATAGATTGTGAAGTAGGTGAATGGTTCGTCGGAGGCCAACGCGTTAGGTTGCTTATAGATCTTCCAGGTTACATGCGGATTGGAACGATGTTCAGGTCTCACGATAAGGTAACCCCCAACGTATTTTGGCAGCCTTCTGAAATCTAGTAGAGCACCAACATACGCCTGCCATTTGCCAGATCTTGAAAGCGCATGCTGGAACCGCGGTGACCGTACTCCCCAACGTTGCCCAAGGGCTTGAAACTGCAAGTCGACGTTGCTTGGCCTGCGGCTCTCATCAGTATCAACGTATATGTTCGGTTCCGGGTAACGGTCAAAATTCACGGTTATATAGGGCTCCAGATGTAAATCGAAGGGCTGATATACGTCGGGTACAAAGAAAGCACTATCGATACCGTCGTAGACTCTGTCTGAGCAGTCTCGGATCGCTTCGTAAGTGACAGAATCGCGAGTCACGACAATCGCCGGTGGGTAGTCTGAGAGAAATTCTCTGTTGATTCGGATTTCTTCCTCTGTGTAGCGGAATAGAGCTGCACTCAGGAGTATGATTCGAGTATTTCGGCTCGTAAGATCGCGAAGAACATCTTCCCACAGGTACCTGAAGTTTACAGTGAGCATCGGACCTTGCAGAACTATGTAGTCGATGTCCAAGTACCGTAGTAAGCCAATATCCTTCTTTGGATTCCCTTTTCGTTGATTGTTAAAGGTGCGATACCCGGGTTGATCTTGGATGAACTCAATCCGACGGTCCGGAAACGCGGTCTGTAAGATCTTCCTGCCGCCGATATTGAAGAAAGCATTTCCGATGTTCTGTCCCCAGAAGCCCGAGACCAATGCAATTCGGGGTCCTGGGCCTCGTCGACTGCTGTGCATCTTTCGCCTAGTTCCTTGTAATGCGCGGTTCAACTTGTCTACTGACCAGGTCGCGCGCGGCAAGTCTCGGGCTGGCAAAGCAGGCTCAAGACTTCCTCAAGGCGTACTTGTGCGTGTTGGCTGAGCTCGCGGCCGCGGCTTGAGGCCCGATCACGTGCAGCGTGGAATTCCTCCGGATCTGAGATCCAACGAGCAAGTGTAGGGTAAGACCCCCTTACAAAGTCGGCTGAAGAATCTAGCACGATACCGCCCGACTCTCCCACCAGTTGAGGGATACACCCTCGATCATAACAAACCACCGGTACTCCGTAAAACAAAGCCTCCGTAAGCACAAGCGGGTAGGCCTCATTCACATATCGAGTGGGGAATAAGAACACGTCAATGTCACAGAAGAATTCTCTCTTCCTGATCCCGTACGTAGCACCGCGGTAGTCGATGGTTCCAGGATACTTGCCCTGAGCATCCCTGAGGAGGCGCGACGCCCTTTTCGATACAAGCGGTCCAGCAAGGATTAGCGAGACCTCTTGATTGCTGTCTCTCAAGGTAGCGAATGTAGACAGTACAAGGTCGAGTCCCTTCTCGATGCTTAGGTTGCTAATGTGACCGAGTCGAAATCCCCCGCGGCATCTGCTGGGGGCGCGCCGCTCTTGTGACAAGAGAACGAAGTCATTCGGCAGCACCAAGAATGACTGGTCGTTCTTGTACTGGTCCCGAAAGCGGCACACCATCTTCGAACAGAGCATAATGTGTACGCCACTCGCCCCCATCAGCCGGTTCAATAGCGCCATTCGCCAATCATGATTTGACACGTACGACCATACATGGTGATGCAGAAACAGCCGGTACCGACGGCAGCGAGCTATCAGTGCTATGGCCACGTTGTACCACAAGCCAAGACCGGAGTTCGCTACCGTGTAGAGATAGGAAGTAGCGTGCCTTGGAAACAACAAAAGCAAGCCTAGCGCACGAAGGGACTGCAAGGCTTTGATGAACCTCCACCGCCAGCCTCGATAGTACTTAGGGTGCGAGATGTTGACCGTGCGCAGCTCGCACTGTTCCGCCATGTGGTCTACTATGGCCTTGGTGGCGATCGTCATGCCAGTATGTGGTGGAGGTAGCGTGCCGATGACGGTAACTGAATGAGTGATCTCTGACGGCTCGGACTCTGACGGTGACACGGGCTCCTCAAGGTCGTCGCAGGGACGTATGTTGACCGGCGGATATTCATTGTACCTGACAGCCCTTGTTCATTCAAGGCGTGGCGATGATTCTTACTTGGCATTCGGGGTCCACCAGGGGCTTGGCGTCCGAGCGGAGAATAGCCCTGTAGCTAGTTTCTAAGGTTTCCGCTTACGGAATACGGGCGATGGAGTACACCACGCAGCGTGTTTTGGTGACAGTCTTTGGATTTACTCCACTGCTCGTCCTGCTGCTTCCTGCGGCTGCCCGTATTTTGCTGGCGAGAGCTCGGTATGACTTCTTTGAGCCCCTGACTTTTGTGGCGCTCACGACGTTCATTGGAGTCACGGCGCGATCACTGTACGTGGCACACACAGGAAACACGGAAATACTGAACAGGCTTACCCTGGGACAGAATCCGGTGATCCTGCTCCAGGGGCAGCTTCTGCTGACCGCGGGGCTGCTTGCCTTCGCCGGAGGTTACCTCACCCCGGACAAGCAAACACGTTGGCCTATTGGTCGCTTGAGACTGCTACGCAACGATGTTTGGAGCAGACGCCGGGTCCTGCTGCTTTGTGCGGCGTATGTTGCGATCGCTGCTCTAGGAACGTTGCTGTTCCTCCGTGCGGTACAAGCAGATATTCGCTCGGTAGCAGACATCTCCTCAAAGCGGGCGCTCGTGCCGGGCGGTGGGCTTCGTCTGGTTTTCGGATATCACAGATGGGCCGCAGCACTTTGCATCCCGGCGTTCTACTTCTTGTTGATCTGGCACACGTCAGGGCGACGGAAGTGGCGATCGTTGTCGGGCCTAAGTGTGATTCTCGTCGGCATTCTGGCTCTGGTGTTTCCGATTCTTACGAGTCTGAGGGAGGGTGTGGTTGTACTTGCCATAAATGCGCTTGTCATTCGGCACTACTTGAACAGGGGCCCGGGAAGGCAAGGGGGATTGGGGTTCGTACGGGTGACCGCCGTGGCATCGATTGCGCTGTTAGTTGTCCTTGTGCTGACTGGTCTAAGGAGAGGCGCGACTAGCCCACGTGACATCTCAAGGTACGTGTCGGCTAGGGCGGTGCTGGAGAACATCGTTGCCAGTAGGAATTTCGTGGATGTGTCAGGGGCTGCGCTTGCGGTCGAGTCTATCCCGGGGCGCGTAGATTATCTCGGGGGGTCCAGTCTTGTGGCGTGGGTTACTGCTCCGATTCCGCGTTCGGTGTGGGAGAACAAGCCGCCGGTGAGTTTGGGGTATCGCTTTGCTAGCGATGTCTATGGCCTAAACCTAGCGTCGTCTCGTGGGGGTGGCAAGCCACCAGGCTTTCCTGTCGAACTGTATTGGAACTTTGGATACGCGGGTCTGCTGGTTGGCATGTTCTTGCTGGGGGTAGTCCTGCGACAGATCTACCGTAGCCTTGCCCCATTGCTTGTGGCGGGCGGCAAGAACGCGGCGGCGTTATATATTGCGCTGCTTCACCCACTGACGATGGGACTATTAGGTACAGATCTAAGTCAGAGTATGGTGAGAGTCGGGACCGGTCTCATTCCCATCTTGCTTGGCATCTGGATCGTCCAGGGACGGCCGTCGAATACAACCCAGAGCAGCAAGGAATTGCATGAGGTCAGAATACAGGGTGAGTCCTATGTTTAGTTGAAATTTGGGTGGTGCCTCGTTACCAGAGTGGGGTGATCCCGCGACGGACACCGACACTCACAGCGAGGAGGACACCACCCATGAGGACAGTACAGCGGATTCGGAAAAAGGGAAATAGCAGGCAGCTGGTGGGGGCGGAGGCGCCCGAGGGGTTGGAGGGGATTGCGTCCCGGGTGGCCGTGATTCAGGCGTTGATCCCGCTGGGGTTGGAGGCGGTGGGGGAGGAGTTGCAGCGGGAGGTTGTGGAGCTGGCGGGCGAGCGATACGCGCGCACGGGAGGACGGGGAGAGTTGGTGCGGTGGGGGAAGCAGCGCGGTTCGGTCTACTTGGCGGATCAGAAGCTGGCGGTCGAGGTGCCGCGGGTGCGGGATCGACACCGGCAGATGGAGGTGCCGCTGGCGAGCTACCAGGCGTTCCGGCAACCGCGGGCGTTGGACGAGGGGTTGTTCCGACGGATCCTGGGCGGGCCGGCGTGCGGGGAGTACGCGGCGTGCGCGGAGGCGGTGCCGGAGGCGTTCGGGCTGTCGCGCTCGACGGTGTCGCGGCGCTTTGTGCGGGCGAGCGCGCGGCGGTTGCAGGAGCTGCAGGAGCGCTCGCTGGCCGAGGAGCGCTGGGTCGCCCTGATCATCGATGGAAAGACGTTCGCCGAGGACACGCTGGTCATCGCGCTGGGCGTGAGGCTTGAGGGGGAGAAGCGGGTGCTGGGGCTGGTGGAGACGGCGACCGAGAACCGGCGGGTGTGTGCGGCGTTCTTGCGGCGCCTGGTGGAGCGAGGCTTCCAGGCGGACGACGGGCTCCTGGTGGTGCTCGACGGGGCCAAGGGCTTACGGGCCGCGGTGGCGGAGGTGTTCGGAGCCACCGCCCAGGTGCAGCGGTGTCAGTGGCACAAGCGGGAGAACGTGCTGAAGTATCTGGCCCCCAAGGAGCGGCCGCGCTGGCGCCGCAAGCTGCAGGCGGCGTATGAGCAACCAACCTATGCGCAGGCGCGGGCTGCGCTCCGTCGGCTCGAGGCGGAGCTCCGGCTGCTGAACCTTTCGGCGGCGCAGAGTTTGGCCGAGGGGCTGGAGGAAACGCTGACGCTGCATCGGCTCGGCCTGTTCCGCGAGCTGGGGCAGAGTTTCAAGACCACGAACGCGCTCGAATCGATCATGGCGCGGATCGAGGAGCGCACGGGGAAGGTCGATCACTGGCGGACCAGCGAGCAGAAGCAACGCTGGTGTGCAGCGGCGTTGCTCGTGCTGGAACCGCGGCTGCGGAAGGTGAGGGGGTATCGTCATCTGCCGCGCCTGGTCGAGGCACTGCGCACCGCGCAACAGCAGCACGACGTCGCGTAGGCATCGCACGAGGAGGTGCCGCCTGAATTTCAACTACGAATGGGATTGACACCAGAATACACGTCGGTTCGGCTACCGCCTGAGCCACGGCGTCCGTGGAATCGGACGCGGTTACGGTGCCGAGAGGACGAAAAGCATTCGGTTTGAGCGTAGTCTCTTGGGAAGTAACCGTCCGAGTGAGTGCATGAACAGACTGAAGAGGTAGATGCGGCAACCGGGCATGTCGAGGGGATAGCTCGCCGCCAGTTCGAACCGCTCTACCTTCAGCCCTTCGCGGTGGGCTAGCTCAGATAGCGTGCTCGGACAGAACCAGCAACTGTGTTCAGGGTTGGGGGATGTCTTCGGGAACCTCAGGAGTGCATGTGCGAAATGGAAGAGACCGAAGATGTACGGCGTTGTTACTACCAACCGTCCACCTGGCTTCAAAGCTCGAATGGATGCCTGGAGAAACTGGCCCGGGTTGGAGAGATGCTCGATGACCTCGCCCGCGACGATACAGTCGAAGTCCCGCTCGAATGACATGGATTCAGCGTTTCCCTGCACTACATTCTCATAACCCAAAGCCCGCATACGTTCCACGAGTTCACCGTCGAGTTCAAGCCCAACGATCTCTGACTCCGGGAACCTTAGCATAAGTCGGCCATGCAACCACGAATCGGATTCTGTCTGAAGTGAACCTGCACAACCGACATGAAGAATGCGTCGTCCTGTCACATTCTCCAGAATTCTTTCAACGCGATCAGTCATGGTCCAATCCCGAGTAAGCGGGGGTCACTTAGAACGAGACCTATGTTTCCTCCACCGCGAGGTTTCAGTAACGAGTTGTGAGGTTCAGATGTGTCCCAAACGAGTTCCAGTATCAGTCTTGGCATGGTTGCCAGAACAATGAAACCCCGGCAGGATCTCTAGCCGCACTAGTCCTGACTCGGACTCTGGCGCGGACTCATGACCACCGTGTATCGAGATGCGGCAACGCATCGGCTCCGACCACCTTGATACCTGACAGCATCTCTTGAAGCTTCTGGGTGTGTGAACGATACACATCACTGAGTTCGACTCTCACGTTGCTGTCTAGCTTGGCTGTCTGACGTCTAAATCCCAGGCGCAAGATGCCTTCGTTCACAAATTCGGTCACTCTTCCTGCAGCGCGCGCGGTCAGCTTGGGCAGACCATCGCGCGAACTTGGGAACAGCCGCTCGAAAAGCACCAACGGGCGGACATGTGTTGTGACCTTTGGTCTGCGGCGCAAGGAATTGGGCCGGAAATCAGTAGCCACCTCGAGGAAGGCGAATATCTGCCGGATCGCATCCTTGGGTTCGCTAACGATATGGTCGTACAACACTATCAGAAATCGGTCAGGCTCAAAACACCGCAAATAGCGCTCCAGTTGGACGTCATAGAAACCTCGCTCCAGTATCTCGGTGTAGGCATCACGTTCCTCAACGGAAACAGCGGACTGCTCCGGACTAAGAACCCGCCTCATGCCCTCATCGATTGGCAGATCGGGTAGGAAGCCCTTGCGTACGTTCCACGCGTAGGCGGATAGCGCCCGTTCTATCGGATTTCGGAGCGCCACGATGAACCTTGCGTTCGGAACCTCCTTGTGGACTAATTCTGCAGCCAACGGGTCGAAAAAATACTCCACCGATACGTCAACGATGACCTGGTCTTCACTGGCTTGGTCGAATAGCGCAAAAAATCGATCTAAGCCTTCCGTCTGATACTGTGGATTGGCAAGGTACTCAAATTCCCGCTTGTGCACCGGCAGAAAGAGCTCCGGGTGCTCTCTAAGGCAGAGGTAGAGCCAGGTTGTAGCACACTTCTGTGCACCTATGAGGAAGTGCTGTGGTACATTCATACACCGATCGGCATGCTTGTCTGGTTCAGTGACTTGTTAGCTTCGTAGAGCCTGCAAGGATCTCAAGGATAGGTCTACGTACGTACGCACGCCGAGCAATCTCTTCACAGCCAGTATTGTGACAACATTCTGAAGGATCAACCGACCTGCGGAAACGTAGGCCATGCCGATTACCCCGACGAGTGCGGCTGCAAAGATCCCGAAGGCCACTGCGAGAGCGGTCATCGTAATGGAGATTTTCATCATCGCCTTCTCGTGGCCGGTCATCAATAGAGCGAGGGTACATGATCCGCTGGCAACATGTACGACTTGCCCTATTCCGAGGATCACCAACAGGTGTGCCGCCGCGCGATAGTACGCGCCGAAGAGCAGACTGAGGATGCTGCCACCGAGGACTGCGAATATCAAGAATGTCCCGAGGGCCGCGAAGCCTCCAAGTGTTGCTGTGCCGCGCAACAGGCGTTCGAGGGTGACTCTTCTTCCTTCAATATTCAATGCGGCGACTGTCGGCGGAACCACCGCATTGATTACCATCAACGGTGCATTGATCAGGAAGAGTAGACGAGCCGCTGCCCCGTAAAGCGCCACTTCTTCCTGGGCGCGAAAGATGCCGAGTAGCCACAAGTCAGACTGAAACGAGAGCGCAAAGGCGGTCACATTTGTGACAAGCATAGGTACAGATATGCTGAGAATACTCAAGTGACCACCTCTACTCACATCGCTTCTGGTGGGTTCCGCCTTGCGAGGTAGGGTTCGGACCGTGCCTACAAGAAGAAGCGTGCCCAACCCCACAGTGGCGAGCGCTGAGAGCACGCTGGCGGTTACTGCGTAGTCAACACCGCCAACGTCTAAAACGAGTAGAATGGTCAGGCAGCAAGATAATATCGCGGCGGGCACTGGTCCGTCTGGGGACTGCCCCAATACCGATGCGATCCTAATATCACTAAAGCCGCGGAATATCTCCGTTATTACTCTTTGAACAACAGTGGCACCCATCCAAAACGAGATCAGGACAACTATCGCATCCAGTGCTGGTGCTCGAAGGACATGGTTGGACAGTACCCTGCCGGCCGCTGTGTAGAGGATAAATACGGCGAGCGCTCCGGCGAGGCACAATTGCAGTAGTCTCCTAACTAGCGTGCGCGTCTGCCAAGTTGCGTGGCGCGCACTGCTCTCTGCAACGAGACGCACTGCTGCTCGCCCCAACCCAAGCTCGCCAATTGAGGCCCCGAGGATCACTGTGCTGAATGCCAAGTAGTACGCGCCGAGTTCGCGGGGGCTGAGCATGCGTGCTAGCATGGCGTTGACCGCGAGCGAGATGAGGGCTGCTACGATCTTCGCGGAAAGAGCCCAGCCCCCCCCTAGAATGAGTCTTCGTCTCAGGGATGAGCGGTCAGGAGAAAGGCTAGCTTGTGGTGGCGTAACAACTCCTCCGCGTCGCGTCGGGTAGGGCCAGCGTGTCCCCTCAGGCGTCGGCAGTGCGGGGTCCATCCCCTAGGCTGCCATGGAAGTGCCAAGTCTTGAGCCTTGGAAGCGACGCCGATTAGAAGGCTCAATAGGAACCTAAGCCCGTCTTGGTGGCCCGCAGAGCGTGATCGATTACTATCTCCGTATGCCTACTCTCCACACTATTGCCCGTTCTTGAAATGGAAATACGCGATCATGTGGGTGACAAGGTGTGCAGAAGCCGGCCCGCAATCAATACTCCGGCACCGTTGCTGGTAGGCGTGGAATTGTTTATAAGTCCCATGACTCAAATCTTCGCTTGCGACTATTAGCGGAACAGGCCTTGGTGATGTCCTAAATTATCTGCAAAATCGAGCGGCGTGAAGTATCCTTCTGGGGTCGACAAACCTCAGAGCTCAGAGTGAGCAGAAAGGAGTTCACGCCGCCATGGGAAAGATAGCACCGAGTCAGCGGCTGCGGGAAGAGCTGCGGCAGTTCATGGAGGATCTCGAGGGGGTGGAGGACAGCAAGGGAGCGTTGAGCGAGCTGGTGCGTCGGGCGGTGGGTTTGATCGTGCAGGAGTCTCTGGAGGCGGAGCAGCGGGACTTCATCGGCCGGGAGCGTTACGAGCGGGGTGAGGGCCGGGGCTATCGGAGCGGCTACACCCGCGGGCACCTGGGCACCCCGATGTGGTGGAACGGCTGGCGGCGGAGATGTATGCGCGAGGTTTTTCGACCCGGGACGTGGAGGCGGCGTTCACGGACGAGCAGCGGTACTGTCTCTTGTCGCGGAGCGCGGTGAGCGAGGTGACCGAGACGTTGTGGGAGGAGTACGAGGCGTTTCAGGCGCGGGATCTGAGCGAGCTGGGCGTGCTCTACCTCTTCCTGGACGGGCTGTACGAGACGTTGCGGGTGCACGGGGTGAGTCGCGAGGCGGTGCTCTGTGCCTGGGCGATCACCGTGGAAGGCCGCAAGGTATTGTTGTCGCTGTCGCTCGGGGGCCGGGAGAGCTACGAGGCCTGGCGGGAGTTCCTGCGCGACCTGGTCAGTCGGGGACTGAAGGTGCTCTTGACGATCACTACGGACGGAGCGCCGGGGCTAATACGGGCGGTGGAGGAGACCTGGTCGAAGAGCTTGAGGCTCCGCTGCTGGGTCCACCGGACGCGCAACGTGCTGGCGAAGGTACCGGAGGCGATGCGCCCGGAGGTGAAGGCCCATCTCGTGGCGATCCGCGACGCGCCGACCTACAGGGCGGGCTAGGCGGCGGTGAAGGACTTTCTCTCACGCTTCGGCCGGGAGTTCCCCAGCGCCTGTGCTTGCCTGCAGGAAGACCTCGAGGCCCTGCTCGCGCATCTCAAGCTTCCGTGGCGGCACCGGAAGTTCGTGCGGACGACGAACCTGATCGAGCGGAGCTTCGTCGAGGAACGCCGGCGCACCAAGACGCTGCCGCGCTTCTTCACCGAGAAGAGCTGTCTGAAGCTCGTGCATGCGACGCTGATCCGGGCCGCGGTCCGTTGGCAACGCATCAACATCACGCCCCTGGAGTACGAACAGCTGAGACTCCTTCACCAGGAGCTGAAGATCACACCCGCGAAGGAGATGGAGGTAGCAGCTTAAGAAACGACTCGGAGGGAGCTCACGCTGAAGAGAACTCTTGCCGAAGATTCAGGACTTGACCACAGGCCTTCTGGTTCACCGATCTGGCAAAGGCAATGGAACGGAAGAGTGTTACCGTGAACGCAGAATTGACGTCAGGGCTCCAGCTGTCCTTCCATCCGTTGACTGCCCATGTATAGCTGCTGCCCAGACTGCTCTGTGATCAGTCCAGTTCGATTGTGTGTGTCTTTCGTTTCGCCGCTTGGCAGAGTCTTTGATCGCAGCCGTTGCGGAAGGAGGGTACCTTGGCAACAGCGCTCGTGTGTGGTGCAGGTGGCTTCATAGGGGGCCACCTCGTGAAGAGGCTGAAGAGTGAAGGCTACTGGGTCCGAGGGGTCGACATCAAGCGGCACGAATTCGCTCGTAGCTTAGCAGATGAATTCTTGCTCTTGGATCTGCGTGAACCGCAGAGCTGCGGGCGGGCCCTTGATCATGAAAACGGCACGTTCGACGAGATATATCAACTGGCGGCCGACATGGGTGGGATGGGTTTCATCTCCGCTGCGGAGTGCGAGGTACTGCGGAACAATGCTCTGATCAACATACACATGGTGCACCGCGCTGCTGAGTTGGGTGTAAAGCGCTACTTCTTCTCGTCGTCGGTTTGTGTCTATCCAGACATGGCACCTGAGGCTCCAGAGATGTGTGAGGATGAAGCGGTTCCCGCAGACCCGGACAATGAGTACGGTTGGGAAAAGCTCTATGCCGAGCGCGTTGCCCAGGCCTACGGCCGTCGTTACGATATGACGGTTCGGATCGCGCGTTTCCAGAATTGCTACGGCCCAGAGGGGACTTGGAGGGGCGGGCGTGAGAAGGCTCCTGCAGCCATATGCCGAAAAGTAGCAGAGGCGCCCGACGGTGGGACGATTGAGGTTTGGGGTGATGGGTCTGCGATCCGCTCCTACACCTATGTAAGCGACCTGGTGGAAGGGGTATTTGTGTTGATGCACTCGGATCTTGAGGGTCCGGTCAATATTGGCTCGCCCGAGTACGTGACTGTCGACGAGCTGGTCTCGACCGTTGCCGACGTGGCGGGTAAGGAAATCTCAGTTAAGCACGTCGAGGGTCCGGTCGGTGTTCAATCGCGAAACTTCAGCAATGAGAGAATCTATTCGACAGGATGGCAAGCAAATTTGAGTTTAAGGGAAGGTATCTCCCTCACGTATCCATGGATTGAAGAGCAGGTCCGGGCTGCACGCAAGGACAAGATGTGAAGCGACTGCGGCGAGATTGGCGTGCGTGAGTGTGAGCGACTGAACTGTACGGGAACGTGGATTCCATGTTGGTGGGGCACCGCAGCTGAAGCTCTCGCCCACATGTGGAGAGCGGTCATGTGGTGCGGAACCCACAACGTCTATTGAGGGCTGTGAGGGCGCGAAAGGTAGCGATTCTCGGGGCAAACTTCTGGCCCGAACCGACAGGTAGCGCACCGCCTGTGACTGAGCTGGCCGATTTCTTGAGTTCGAGGGGGATTTCGGTCTGCGTGGTTACGGCCATGCCCTACTATCCGCAGTGGCAGATCTGGCCTGATTATCAAGGACGACTATGGAGCAGCGAGAATCGGGACGGAATCACGATCCACAGGTCGTGGCATTTCGTGCGGCCAGTGGCGTCTACAGCTGTGCGTCTTGCCCACGAGTTCACGGTGTCCTTGTTCGCGTTACCGAACATGCTTGGCTCGCTACGCGGCTCGCTGGCTGCGTTCGTGGTAAGTCCTCCTTTGAGCTTTGCATTTGTGGCTTGCCTGTTGGCGAGAGCGCTCAGGGTCCACTGCACGCTCATAGTCCATGACGTCATGCCTGACACGGCTGTTGAACTCGGGATGCTTGCAAACAAGAGTGCTATAGCCGTTGCCCGGTGGCTGGCGCGTGGCTCGTATTCGCTGGCGGATGAGGTACACACCCTTGGGGAGGGGATGCGCGACCTCATTATCAGGCAAGTCGCCGAGCCGAAAAAAGTGCGAGTTGTACCGATCACCATAGACGGAGCAGAGTTGGCACCGGTCGAACGGGAGAACAATGAGTTCCGCAGGAGGTTCGTAAAGGGCGATAGCTTTGTCGTACTGCATACCGGCAACATGGGGCGGAAGCAGGATTTGGATATTCTACTGCGTGCCGCCACTAGGCTGCGTGAGCATGGAGACATACGATTCTACGTGTTTGGTGATGGTGCGGCGAAATCCGAATTCTTGGAAAAGCTGTCAGCCAGTGGGCTTGAAAACGTGACGCATCATCCTGTACAGGAGCGATTGTTCCTGCGACACATGCTTTCTGGAGCCGATGTCGTACTTGTTAGCCAGCAACCGGAGGTTGTAGACGTAGTTGTTCCGTCCAAGCTTATGACGTCGCTTGCAGCGGGTGCAATGATTGTCGCCGCATGTGCGCAGGACAGCGAGACCGCGCAGATGGTGCGGCGCTACGGTTGCGGGATCGTTGTGAAAGCGGGCGACGACGATGCGTTCGCGCAGACGATCCTGGCACTGAAGAGGGGCGAGATACAAAACGCGGGCTACAGGAAACGAGCCCGCGAGATAGCTCTTGAGTTCTTTGACCGCGAGCGAGTGTACGGGCCGATAGCGAAAGAGCTTAGCGAATTGTCAGAACAGCTGTAATATCGCAGCTTTCCCGTTTGTGTCAGGATCGGCCGAGATCGGCGGCGACGTAGCCGGCCTTCTCGAGGTGGAGGATGATCTGCTGGGCCGCCTCGTCGGGTGTCATGTCGGTCGTGTCGATTACGACGTCGGCGTCGTCCGGCGGCTCGTAGGGGTCGGAGATGCCGGTGAACTCCTTGATGATCCCGGCCCGCGCTTTGGCGTAGAGACCCTTGCGGTCCCGCTGCTCGCAGACCTCCAAGGGCGTGGAGACATGCACCAGGATATAGCCGCCGTACTGCTCGATCAACGCGCGGTTCTCCTTGCGGATCGAGTCGTACGGCGCGATGGGCGCGCAGATCGCGATCCCTCCGTTCTTCGTGATCTCGGAAGCGACAAACCCGATGCGTCGGATGTTGAGGTCGCGATGTTCTCTGGAGAACCCCAGCTCGCTGGACAGGTTCTTGCGCACGATGTCCCCGTCGAGCAGTGTGACCGGCCGACTACCTACCTCTTGGAACTTCACAAGTAACGCCTTGGCGAGGGTTGACTTGCCGGCGCCGGACAATCCGGTGAAGAACACGGTGAAGCCCTGGCGGTGGCGCGGGGGGTAGCTATTGCGCAGCTCGGCGGCCACCTCGGGGAAGGTGAACCACTCGGGGATCTCGCGGCCCTCGGCCAGGCGGCTGCGCAACTCGGCCCCGGAAATGCTGAGCGCGCGTGCGCCGGGCGGCACCTCGTCTTCCGGGACGTACTTATCGAGGTCCTCGACGTAGACCATCGTCTTGAAGGGGACCATCGCGACGCCCAGCTCATCCTCGTACTCCCTCATCATCTCCTGGGCCCCATAGGTGTCGTAGAATGGTTTGCCCTTGGAGTCCGATCCGGGGCCGGCGTGATCGCGGCCGACGATGAGGTGAGTGCAGCCGTAGTTCTTGCGGACGATGGCGTGGAGGATGGCCTCGCGCGGCCCGGCCATACGCGTAGCCAGTGGTAACAGCGCGAGCTTCACGGTGTGCTGCGGGTAGCGCGGCAGCAATGCCTGGTAGCAACGGACGCGCGTGTAGTCATCGACGTCGCCGGGCCGGGTCGGGCCGACGACAGCATGGATCAGCAGATTCGCCTCGACCTCCCTCGCCGCCTGCAGGGTCACCTCGTGGTGAGCCCGATGCATGGGTTGGCGAGTTTGAAAGGCGACGACGCGGCGCCAGCCGAGCCGGGCGAACTCGGCGCGCAGTTCGGCGGGCGTGAGCCTAAGCGTGCGGAAGTCGTAGTGGGCCGGAAGCTGGATCCCCTCGACCGTGCCTCCGACGTAGTACGGGTGTGTCCCATCGAGGAAGCGAGCGACACCGGGGTGTTCACGGTGACTCGAGCCGAAGACCGCTTTCGCCTCGGCCGCGCGGTCCGGCTTCCAGACCTCGTCCACGTGGAGCACCGCGCACATGATGCCTTCGGGGTCGCGAAGGGTCAGGCTGCCGCCCGCACTCAGCGTCTCGGCCAGCTCCTGAGTCACGTCCAGGGTCACCGGGATCGGCCAGAGGGTGCCGTCGGCGAGCCGCATGGAGCCGCAGACGGCCTCGTAGTCGGCCCGCCCCATGAATCCTCGTAGCGGCGCGAAGCCGCCGTTCAGTACTAGCTCGAGGTCGCATAGCTGCCGGGGGGTGAGGTCCCAGGACGGCCAGTCGCGTGAGGCGTTCTGCAACTCGACTCGTCGATCGCGGTCGACGAGCAGGTTCAGGAGCGTGCCGCCGTGGGGGTCGATGAGGTGGTCAGTCAATTGGACGTCTCCCCAAGGGACACTCGTGTCTTCGGTGTGTGGCGGGTGATGCTACGGACGATAACATGGAGACGAGTCGGGCGGGTGTCTAGGGCGGTCCGCCGGTTGGAGCCCCGCCGGCCAACTCGTCCATGCGGTCCGATGCTCCGACTGCCTTTACTTGCTCGAGGGCACGGGCATAGGCGGCCGGCGCGCCAGCGAGGATGCCCTTCACCTTGGGGAAGGGCTGGTTGAATCGGAGGGGTCCGCCGAAGACGTCGCTGGCGACGCCGCCGGCCTCGCGAACGATCAGTGCCCCGGCGCAGACGTCCCATTCGTGCTTGGGTCCCCGGGACAGGGTGATCGCCGCCTCACCGGCCGCGATCAAGGCCAGCTTTAGCGCGATGCTGCCCACAGGCCTCAGTTCCCAGGCATCCTCGAAGGGGACGAACTCGCCGCGGCGGGTCTCGGAGCGCGAGGCTAGGAGAACGTTGCCCTCGGAGACTTGGATCGGCCGGCCGTTGCGGAACGCGCCACCGTCCTGGGTGGCCCAGAACGAGTCGGCGGTCGCGGGATTGTGGACGACACCCAGCACGGGCTCGCCAGCCTCGACCAGGGCCACGGCGACGCTGTACTGCGGCAGGCCTTCGAGGAACTCCTTGGTTCCATCGAGGGGGTCCACGACCCACAACGTAGTCTGGGAGAGGCGGAGGGGATCGTCGGCCGTCTCTTCCGACAGCCAGCCGCAGGGTATCAGCCGGGTGAGCTCTGTGCGGAGCAGTTCGTCGGCCGCCCGGTCGGCGCGGGTCACGGGGCTGTCGTCGCCTTTTCGTGCCGTTGCGAGGCGGCCGCCCGCCCGGATCGCTTCGATTCGCGCGCCGGCTGCGGCAGCCGCGCTTCGAACGTGTTCCAGCAGCTGCGCGTTGACTATCGCGGTCATCGCGTGTGCGGGCGGATGAAGTGTTTCGTGACTGGCAGTGGGGTCCGTGCCGCGGCCGTAAGCACGTCTAGAGCGAGCCGCGTCGGCTGAGGACCGTCGGCACCGTAGCGGCCAACACCTTCACGTCGCGCAGGAGCGAGCCCTTGCGGATCGCCTCGAGCTCCACCTGCGCGCGTTCGGGGTAACTGATGCGGTTGCGACCACTGACCTGCCAGGCTCCGGTGATGCCCGGGCGAACGGAGAGGAACAGGTCCGCCTCGCCGTCATACCACTTGAGCTCGTCGGGCACGATGGGCCGCGGCCCGACCAGCGACATCGAGCCGCCGATGACGTTCAGGAGCTGGGGTAGCTCGTCGAGGCTGCTCTTGCGCAGGAAGTGGCCGAGGCGGGTGACGCGCGGGTCGAGATGCGCCGGGATCTTGAAGTTGTTCTCTTCGTATACGCGCCGCAGCTTGGGATCGGCCAAGAGCTCGGACTGCGCCCCATCACGCATCGTCCGGAACTTGTAGCAGCGGAAGAACGTGCCCTGCTTGCCCAGACGGACCTGGCCGAAAATGGCGGGGCCCTTCGACTCGAGCCGGATCGCGAGCGCGATGAGGGCCATGATCGGGGCGGCGACGACGAGAGCCGCGGCGGAGAGCACGATATCGAGGATGCGCTTGCTGACCGCGTACGGCCAGCTATCCGGCCTCGCGCAGGCCGAGGGAACTTGCCTGACCTGGGTGGCGGCCGAGTCCTCGACTTCTGTCGGGCCGGGGAGATCGGTGGCCCTGCGGGCCACGACAGCGCTTCTCGTCTTCGAATCGAGCACGAGGCTGGGCGGCATGACGTACTCCGTCGCTGAGAGAATAGTCTCTTTCAGATAGCGAGCGTGCTACGTCGCGTGCGGGCGTAATCTGGCACGCTTGGCTGTCGTTTGAGTTCGGCTCTCGGGACACAAGCCACGTCTGCTGCCGGGGAGGAAAGCAGGGTGAATGTTGAAGAGCATGTTAATGGTGATATAAAAAATGGTCAACCCTCTATGTAGGCCAGGGTGCCTGGTCAGAGGGTCGCGAGGGGCCTAGTTTCGCGCCATGCGGTAGAGGCTTCTCACAGCTGGCGGGAGGAAGGGGTGAACAACGGGTCGTTGTTGCTTCGAGCCCTCGCTCTTCTGGCTCTTCTCATTTCGCTGGCCGGCCCGGCCGCTGCCCAGGCTCAGCAGACGGTCGGGAGCACCGGCGTCGCCGAACGGGCCGCGTCGCTCGGGTCGACGTATCTCCCCCTCGGTCACTGGGTCTACGATTACGTGAACGTGCTGGTGGCGCGCGGGCGGCTGAGCGAGCTGGGCCGGCTGGTGCAGCCGTACCGGCGGATCGACATCGCGGCGGCGGTGGTCGAGGCGGAGCGCGATCACGAGCTGACAGGTCCGGAGCTGGAGTGGGTGGCGGCGATCCGCGAGGAGCTGGCCGACGAGGTCGAGCTGTTGCGGGGCCGGCGGCCGGCGGACGTGCAGTTCGGCGGCGAGTTCGGCCTGGGTGCCAAGGCGCTGACGCACACGCACCGCGACCTGCTGCGGCCGGCGGGCGACGGCGAGGTCTTCGGCACGCTGCGGCTCGACCTGCGCGGCGAGGCGCCGGGCGTGGCGGGCGCGCTGCGGATGCGCTGGGACAACCACTACCTGAACGACCCGCAGTTCCCGGACGGCGACGCCATCGAGTACCGCCAGTGCGATCCTATAGTAGACCAGTGTGCCTACCGGGTGGAGGAGGGCTACGTCGAGGTGCAGCTGCCGTACGTGCGCCTCTTCTTCGGGCGCATGTACCGGAACTGGGGGCTGCCGGGGCTCGACGGGCTGCTGGTGGCGCCCTACGCCTACAGCTACGACCACATCGGCTACCGGTTCGGCAGCGACCGGATCGCGCTGACGGGGCTGTACGCGCCGCTCAACGATTTCGAGGGCGACACGGCGCGGCACTTCGCGTCGCACCGGTTCGACTGGCGGATCTCCGAGAGCTTCCAGCTGGCCTTCAGCGAGTCGGTGGTCTACGGCGGTGAGAACCGGCGGATCGACTTCAACTTGACGAACCCGGTGGGGGTCTGGGAGATCAGCGGCAGCAGCGGGGGCCGCGAGCGCAACGCGCTGGGCCTGGCCGAGGTCTGGTTCCGAATCTTCGACGACCTGGTGACGTACGCCGCCTTTATGGTGGACAACACGTCGGTGGGCGACGAGGAGCAGGGCAAGGAAGAGGGGTTCAACCAGTACGCGGCGGCGTTCAGCCTGCAGCTGCCGACGCTGCGGCCGAACGTGGCGCTGCGCGGCGACGTCACCGTGGTGAGCAGCCTGGCCTACCGCAGCCGCGTCGATTTCTGGGAGTACTACGCGCTGGACGAGATCGGGCTGGCCCACGACAAGACGGACGCGATCGTCGCCTCGCTGCAGGCCGACTGGTTCCTGCGGCCGGGCCTGCTGCTGCGGCCGCGCCTCGACCTCATGTGGAAGGGCGAGGACGACATCACCGATCCGTGGCCGGAGGACGCGTTCACCACCCACGACAAGCTGCTGGTCGGCACGATCGAAAAGACGATTCGGCCGAGCGTCGGCGGCCGCTTCCACCATCGGCACGGCGAGCTGGTCTGGGACGCCGGGCTCAACATCATAAAGAACGACGGGAACGTCGAGCGCGACTGGCGCGTCGTCGGCGTCGCCCGGGTGCAGGCGGAGGTCTGGGTGCGCTTCTGAGCCGGCGGCGTCCTCCCGCTCGACCTGCTTGTCCGAGACGGACGTCCGCAGCAGCTCCTCACCACGCCGCCTCGCGAGCGACTCCTCCGGTCGCGGCTCGCCCACGGCCATCCCTCCCTGCTCGAGCCTACCGTAACGTGCCGGCCGCGCTCGAGACCCGGATGATGAATCGTTGACGGCGTTACCGCATCGTCGTGGCGCGATCGCAGATCTCCGGCGCCGCGACCCTTGTGATCGCGAGGTAGGAGGAGCCTGCCGCCCGGAGTGCGAGGCTTGCTGGCGCGAGGGGGCGAGCGGATATTGGGTTTCGACACTAGCCTGGCGCTCCGAGAGGGACCATGGAGATCGCGCTGCTGCAGGGCCCGTTCACGGTGGAGGATTACCACCGGATGGCAGAAGTCGGCCTGCTCGGGGAGGACGACCGGGTCGAGCTCATCGAGGGGCAGGTCGTCCGGATGAGCCCCGTCGGCAGCCGGCACGCCGGCTGTGTCAACCTCCTGACGCGTCTGCTCGTGGAGCGGTGTGGTGACCGGGCGGTCGTCGCCGTCCAGAATCCGATGCGCTTGGGCGTGCGGTCGGAGCCGCAACCGGATCTGGCGGTCCTGAGGCCGCGATCGGACTCCTACCGCAGAGCGCACCCGGGGCCGGAGGACGCGTTGCTGGTCATCGAGGTCGCGGACACGACGCTGGCCTACGACCGGGGGTTGAAGGCGCCGCTGTACGGCCGGCACGGGATCGCGGAGACCTGGGTGGTCGATCTCGAGGGTGATCGGATCGAGGTCCACCAGGAGCCCGGCCCGGAAGGCTACGCCCGGGTCGAGACCGTCAGGCGGGGCGCCGAGCTCCGGGTGCCGGGCCTGCCAGGACTCGCGATCGGGGCAGACGAGATCCTCGGCTAAGGCGGCCCGCGAAACCTGCACCAAGCAGCCCCCCAATCCCCTCGAGTCGTTCGACGACGGGGCGCACCTTGTGGGAACCGGCCGCGAGCGCGGCGGCGGGTTGGATTATTGCACAGCTACAAGTTGTAGATCCACAAGTTGTAGACCATGAAGTTGTACCTTTACAATCTCCGAACACGCCTGCTAAACCCGCAGCATACTCAACTGGGAGCCCGAGTGGCGGGAGCTCGCCGCCGGCGGGATCTACTACCAGGCGACCCGGAGGACCGAGGCCGAGCAGCTCGAGGCCTTGACTCAGATCGTGGGCGGACACTTCGCCGACCCGGCGCTGACGGAGGGCGCGCCGGCCCTCCCGTCAGTGATACAGACCCTGGTGGACCACGAGCTGGCGGGAATCCGGGTGAAACTGATCCTCAGCGGCTCTCGGAGGACGAGACCCAGGTCGTGGTCGGCGAATGCAAGTGGGGTGCGGCCGACGCCCGGGATCTGCAGCACCTGCGGGAACGTGCGGACTTGCTGGTGCGCGACATGGGACGCGCAGCGAGACTCCAGCTCGCTCTCTTCTCCGGACGCGAAGCTGCGGAAGAGGTCCGCTCCGAGGTCGAGTCGGGCAGGGTGCTGTACTTCAGCGCGGCCGATCTGACCTCCTTGGCGTAGTGACGGCCGGGCGCGCTAGTTAACCTGGACAGCTTCCGGTCGTTGAGGTTGTGTTGACGGCAGGGGCACAACATCCCCGGCATGAGCGGGGGAAGGTATGTGCCCAGACGCTGCGCTCGCTTGCCGCTCCCTTGCGCGCGTCGCGATATTGCCCGTGGAGGTGCCTCATGTCGACACGACGGGCCACCAGACCGTTCACGGTCGACGAGTACTACCGAATGGCCCAGGCGGGAATCCTCGGCGAGGACGATCGGGTCGAGCTTCTGGACGGAGAGATCGTCCGGATCACCCCGATCGGCAGTCGGCATTCGGCCTGTGTCGATCGCCTGGTTCGGAAGTTCACCGAGATCCCTGAGGAACGCGCGATCGTGCGCGTGCAGAATCCGCTCCGGCTGAGCCAGCACTCGGAGCCGCAGCCGGATCTGTGCTTGGTCCGCCCGCGCCCGGACTACTACAGCAGCGCGCACCCCGGGCCCGGGGACGCCTTCCTCGTGGTGGAGGTGGCCGAGACGTCGTTCGAGTCGGACCGCGACCTGAAAATCCCCCTCTACGCCCGCGCTGGCGTGCCTGAGGTCTGGCTGGTCGATCTCGAGGGTCGGCGGGTTCATGTCTTCCGGGGGCCGAGCGGGGACGGCTACCGTTCCGCCGTGAAGATGGGTCCGGGTGAGCTGGTGGTGCCGCAGGCTTTCCCCGAGTTGACGATCCCGGTGGACGAGATCCTGGCGTAGCGAGCCGTTACAATAGCACGCAACCTTAATAGCAGGCGCTTCGCCGACGCCGACCGTGCGCGCGCCTGGGTCGCAACAGGTTACCAGTACAGCAGGAACCGCCCGTGCGCGCCGTCGAAGTTCGGCGCGCGCCCGTCCCCGTCCAGGTCGAGGTTCGTGCCCAGCATCAGCAGGGCGCGGCCGCCGAAGGCCCAGCCCAGATCGAAGCGCAGCCGCGTGTGGGTGTAGGCCCCGGCGCCGGGCAGCCGGTCGGGCCCGACGATCGCCCGGTCGGTGAAGAAGAAGGCGAGGTCGCCGCGGAAGCCGCCGGCCGCCTGGTAGAAGACGTGGGCGCGGCCGGCCCAGGTGCGGTCCTCGTGATGGATGTCGGGCTCGGGCGTGTTCGGCCGCAGGCGGTCCTCGGTCCGCCAGACCCGGGCCAGCCAGAGCTCGGCGGTAAAGCGCCTGAGGAACCGGTGGATACCGTAGGCGCCGAGCTGCCAGGACTTCTCGGTCAGATCGAAGTCATCTTCCAACGAGCCCTCAGGAAGGAGGGCGCTGCGGCCGAGGCGCGCCCGCACCCAGGTGGCGAACGCGCCGGCGGCGGTCCGCCGGGTCGGCGTCCACTCGAGCAGGCCGCCGGCATAGGCGTAGCGCTCGTCCTGTACGAACCCGACATCGGGCTCGGTCTGCGACTCGACGGCGACGGTGGTCGGAGTCATGGCGAGGCCGTAGGCCTCGACGCGGAGGCGGCGGCCGATGGGGAGGTCGACGGCGAAGCGCGCGGTATAGGGGTGCACGGTGTAGTCGAGCGCCGTGTCGGCGATGCTGGGTGCCACCTCGAGGCTCTGCCAGATGAGGTCGGAGAAGAGGTCGAGCGCGGCGACGGCGACGGTGACGGTGCCGCGGCCCGGCCGCCAGGAGAAGCCGAGCTCGATGTCCGACTCGGGCTTCTCGGCCTTCAGCGTGCCGAGCAGGAAGGCGCGGGCGCGGCCGTCGAGTAGCCCCTTGCGGACCTCGATCTGGACTAGGTTGCGTTGGGCTTCCAGCGTCTCGTCGTGAATGAAGTGTGCGCCGATCGACCAGCTGCGGCCCAGCGGGACCGCGGCCTTGGCGTCGCCGTGCTGGATGAGCTGTAGATGGTTGATGCTGCCGGCCCAGAACCTTACTCCGTCGTCCCGCCGGTACCACTCGTAGACCTCGCCCAGCGAGAAGCTGGACGAGATGAGGTCGAGCGGGTACTCGGAGTCCATCTTCTGGTTGAAGCGCTGCAGGATCCCCTGGCCGCCGGTGCGGCCGAAGTAGCTGCCGGAGCGGTCGAAGATCGCCAGCCGGGCCGACTCCTCCCAGCCGCGGAGCGTCGCGTGCGCCGAGTTGAAGGCGTCGGCCTGCGCCAGGGCGCGCTGCGGCGCCGAGGCCGTCAGCAGGGCGAACGCCAGAGTGAGCGCCAGGGCTGTGCGTACCATTTGCGGACCGTCTGCGGCTCGGGCTAATGTTGGGCGGTTCGTATCGCGCGCCTCGCTCAGGGATCCTGGCACCAGAAGAACCCGAGTTGAACTCTACCGCAAGACACCGCCGCCTTGTCCTGGCGGTCTACACGATCCTGCTGCTCGGGTTGACGCTCGCCCCGCTGCCCGGCTCCCGAGAGGTCATCGAGGTCCTGCCCTTACTCGAGCGGGTCGCCGCGGTCCTCGACAAGATCGTTCACGCCGTGCTGTTCGGTGGCCTCGTGCTGGTCGTGTTCTGGAATCTCGGGTGGAGCGATCGGCCGGGTGTGGTGCTGCGGGTCATCGGGCTGGCGCTGGCGGGCGCGGCGCTGGTCGAGCTGCTCCAGAGCCCGCTCCCCTATCGCCACGGCGACTTCCTCGACTTCGCTGCCGGCGGCGCGGGCGCCGTGGCGGTGGCGGTCGCCGCCGCCCTGCTGAGCCGGCGGTCCCGGCCGCCTGCGCCGCGCGGCGCCTAGCAGGCAGTCGCCGCGTTCCGGACTTCCCGTCCGGATCTCCTACGAGCGCGGCTTCTCCTTCGGCTCGCCCGTCTTGCGGCCCCGCCAGCCGCGCTTCATGTCCGAGGGCTTGGCGCTCTCGGTCACCTGCCCCATGAGCTCGTTGATCTCCTTCTCGATCTCGTGGATCCGCAGCTGGCCGACCGCCAGGTTGACGCCGCCGCTGCTCACGCCCTGACAGACCGTGTGGAACTCGCGGATCTTCTTCAACAGGACGTTCACCCAGTGGCGGAACAGGTGGTCCTGGCGGCGCTCGTCGAGCCCGGAGGGCGGCCCTTCGACGGCGGTCAGCTTGCCGGCGGTGAGCGCGCCGCGCGCCAGCAGGAGCGCCAGAAGGAGCCCGATAACCACGCGCACCAAAGTGTCGTCGACCAGGGCGAGCACGACGCCCAGGGCCAGGACTTCGAGCACGATCAACGGGCCGCGCAGATTATCATCCATTGACTCTCTCCCTTCATGTCGGGCGGGACGAAGAGCCTCGACGTTGGTTTCTATGGCTTTAGTACCAGGCGCTGCAATATAGCCTGCCGCCGGGCGGCGGGCCACCGGGGCGGGCGTCGGGCACGGCGGCGGGCTTCGGCAGCCAAGCTGACGCGTGGCGGGCCGGCGGTTCGGTCAGGCTGACCGAACGGCGGGCGGGGCCGGGTAGTGATGCCTAGGAATGACAACGGGTTACGGGCGCGGGTCGTGGCACCGAACCTGCAATAGTGCCGGGTGCGGGACTACCTCAATCCCTGTGTCCGGAGCCTCCCGCGGGCGTGGGTGGAGTGAAAACGTGAATCTGGGGATCGAATTGGAGCGTGAGGTCTCGCCCGCCATATACCTCTGGGACCGCAAGTCGGAGTTTCCCGCCCTGGCAGACAGCGACGCGGTACAGGCAGCGATCGAGACGGGGGTCGCGCTCGAGCAGCTGGAGTTCGGTCGCGCGCGCCGTTGCTGGCGGCGCGTCGTGCGGTCGGCACGCGAGGCCGGCCGGGCGGCACGGAGCGAGGGCGTGACACCGCGCCGATTGATCGCCGACATCGATCGGATCCGGCAGGCGATGGAGGACGTCCTGTTCGACGGGCGGCTGCCGCCGGACCTGGCGGCGGCGGGCGCGCGCTGCATGGCGAAGATGTGTGCCCGGGTCCTCGATCACGCGCTTCGCACGTACTGGCAGAGCGAGCTCGCGGCCAGCCGCGCCTGACGCGCCGCGCACCACCCGCACCGCGGCGCACCGCACCACTCCTGAATACTTGCCCCCTGCCACGGGGCTGACATCTTTCATAACATGGGACGCGCACCATCGGATGACCTGGAGGTCTCGATGCGGGTAAATGCTCTCAGGGCCGTACGGGCGGCTGGGTTCCTCATCCTCGGGGTCGGCCTGCTGGCCGGGTGTGGGAAGCAGGTTCGGCGAATCGATCCTGAGACGACCACCGACCTGAGCGGGTTCTGGAACGATACGGATTCGCGGCTGGTCGCTGACGACATGATCGAGGACGCGCTGACTCACCCGTGGATCGAGCGGCACGTGACCGACTACGACGCGAAGCCGGTGGTCATCGTGGGAACGGTGCGTAACCGGAGCATGGAGCACATAGCGACGGGCACGTTCATCCGCGACCTGGAGCGCGCGTTCGTCAACTCGGGTCAGGTCCGCGTCGTCGCCAATCCGTGGGAGCGCGAGGAGCTGCGCGGCGAGCGTGCCGAGCAGCAGGACTGGGCGCGGCCGGAGACGCGGGCGCGGCTACGGGCCGAGACCGGCGCCGACTACATGCTGAACGGCGACATCGAGGTGATCGTCGACCGGGAGGGCGGCCGCGAGGTGAAGTTCTACCAGGTCGACCTGACGCTGACGCACATCGAGACGAACGAGCGCGCCTGGGTCGGCCAGACGCAGATCAAGAAAGAGATCTCGCGCAGCGGTATCGGCTTCTGACCATGCGCTGCGCGTCGGCCCCGCTCATCGGGGGCCTCTTCATGCTGGCGGGCTGTGCGGGCCACGCCGGCACCATGTACGACGTACGATCGGCCCTCCTACAGAACGAGCTGGAGGCGGCGCGGGCGATCCTCGCCGACGCCGGCCGCGGGACCGACGACCTGCTGTTCGCGCTCGAGGACGGCCTGCTGCTCCACGTGGCGGGCGACCCCGAGCTCAGCAACTCGCGCTTCGAGTTCGCCGAGCGGCGCGTCGACGAGCTCTACACGAAGAGCATCACCCGGGCGCTCCTCTCACTCGTCAGCTCCGATCTCATCCTCAAGTTCGAGCCGCGCGGCATAGAGAACTTCCTGGTCAACTACTACCGCGCGCTCAACTACCTGCTGCTCGACGAGCCGCAGGAGGCGTGGGTCGAGTGGCGCAAGCTGGCCTCGAAGCTGCAGTTCAGCAGGGAGCAGGGCGACGCGCCGTACCTCGATCCGCCGTTCTTCGACTACCTGGCCGGGCTGGGGCTCGAGGGCGACGACCCGAACGACGCCTACATCTCGCTGCGCCTCGCCGAGGCCGCCTACCGCGAGCGGGGCGCCAGGCCGCCCGCCGACCTGATCGCCGATCTGATGCGGCTGGCCGCCTACCTCGGGTTCGGCGATCAGCTCGAGGTCTACCGCAACCGCTACGGTGATCTGCCGGGCCGTGCCCACGGCTGGCTGCCCGACGGTTGGGGCGAGGTCGTCGTGCTGGTCGAGGAGGGGCTGGTGGCGCCGATCGCCGAGGTCAACGCGTACGTACCGATCGTCCGGGAGCGGGCGGCGGTCGCGCTGGGCGAGGACAGGGACGGGCAACTGGGGCTGGCCGAGCTGCTGGCCCGCGAGTACCGGGCCGGCGCCTACGACGGTGTGACGGAGCGGTACGCCAGGCGGAAGGAGGTGGCGTACGTTCTGCCGCTCTCCTTCCCGGTCTTCGGGCGCGGCGAGTCCGCCGTTCGCAGGCTGACGGCGGTGATCGGGTCGGACACGGTCGAGGCCGAGCCGCTGCTGGGGGTGAGCGATCTGCAGCGTGCTTCGTTCGAGGACCGGCTATTGGGGATCTACGCGAAGACGATCGCGCGGGCGATAGTCAAGTCGGCGGTGGCGGCGAAGCTGAGGGAGGAGGCGGAAGAGGAAGGCGGCGAAGCGGCGGGCGAGGTCGTGGGCTTTCTGGCGAACGTGGTGAACCTGGCGACGGAGCGAGCGGATACGCGGGCCTGGCTGGGGCTGCCGCACCGGATCTGGATCTCGCGGGTCAGGGCACCGGCCGGGCAGCACGAGCTGCGCATCCTGATCGACGGCGGCGAAGAGCACTCGTTGGGCCCTCTGGACGTGTACGCGGGAGCGCGCATCTTTCTGAGCTATCGCGTCTTCTAACCGGGCCGTGAACACGGTGTTCGCTCGATTCTCGCGTCTCTTCGTCAAGGGCGCCCTGTGGGCGCTCGACCACTTCTACGAGGTCGGCCGGCTGGGCCGCAGCATACCCGCCGGCCCCGTCCTGGTCATCGCCAACCACCCGAACAGCGTGATGGACGGGTTGGTCGTGCTGAAGATCGCCGGCCGGCCGGTCCGGCCGCTCGCCCGCGCCCCGCTGTTCGAGCAGCCGCTGTTCGGTCACCTGCTGCGCGGGCTGAAGGCGCTGCCCGTGTACCGGGCGCAGGACTCACCCACCGAGATGTGGAAGAACGACGAGACCTTCGAGGCGGCGGTGGGCGCCCTGCGGCGCCACGAGGCGGTGCTCGTCTTCCCCGAAGGGCTCAGCCACTCGGAGGCGCGGATCGCCCGGATGAAGACGGGCGCCGCGCGCCTCGCCTTCGACGCCGAAGAGGCGACGGCGTGGAAGCTCGGCCTGCGGATCGTTCCGGTCGGGCTCACCTACCACCGCAAGCACGCCTTCCGCGGGCGCGTCGCGGCGGCCGTCGGCCGGCCCATCGAGGTCGCCGGCTGGCGCGAGATGCGGGCGCGCGATGACTGGGGCGCCGTCGAGTCGCTGACCGCGGCGATGCGCGAGGCGCTGGAACAGGTCACCCTCAACCTGCCGACCTGGGAAGACCGGATAGTGATCGAGACCGCCGACGCGCTCTACGCCGCCGAGAAGCGGCTCGAGAAGCCGCGCAGCCGGCAGCGACTGGCACCCCGGCTGCCGCGGCTGCAGCAGTTCGCGCGAGGCCTGGCCTGGCTGCACGTCGCCGATCCGGAGCGCTACGGACAGCTCACCGACTCGGTACGCGCCTATCGCCAGCAGCTCGCCGCACTCGGCGTCGGCGAAGGCGAGCTGCCCGACCGCTTCACCGCCTGGAGCGTCGCCCGCTACGCCCTCTCACAGACCATGCTGCTGCTCGTCGGGCTACCGCTCGCCGCACTCGGCACCGTCGCCTGGTATCTGCCCTTCAAGTCGCCGCGCCTGACACTCGGCCTCTACCGGCCCGCCTACGAGGCCGTCGCGTCGTTGAAGCTGGCCACCGCGCTCGTCGCCTTTCCCGCCACCTACGCCGTCTGGCTCGCCGCCGCCTGGCTGGCCGGCGGCCTCGTCGGATTCCTCGCCGCCGCACTCCTCCTGCCGCTCCTCGGCATCGTCGCGCTCCGCTGGCGCGACCGCTGGGGGCGCTCCCGCGAGGACGCCCGCATCTTCTGGCGAGCGATCCGCAAGCGCGAGCTGCGCCATCAGCTGCTGGAACGTCGCCGCGCTCTGGTCGACGAGTTCGACACCATCGCCCAATCGTGGCAGGCGGAACGGCGCGGCCGGCGGCGCGAGACCGTCTGAAAGCGCGCGGCGCATCCGCCAAGCGCGTTGCGCGAAACGACTTCGGGACCGGACAGCCGGGCCGGTCAGAATTACCGGCGATGGTGCCGCAGCCGGCCGTTCTGTCCGAACCGGGTCCGTGTGGCTCAGACCACCGGACCACGTAATTCATTGTGGTGAATGGAGTTGAGGCGCTGGGAGCGCCGGCCCGGGAACTGGCAGAGTTCGTGCCTTGCTGCCCCGCGACGGTGATACCTGCCCCAGGCGGACCAGGGAGGAAGAGGACAGCAGCGATCATGTGGAGCCGGCACAACGTGGTGTGGTTGAGGCGGCGCTGGGCCAGCGATACCGAGGACCCCGGTCGTGCGGCGCGTGCGAGTGCGTCGGCGAACGGCTTGGAGCCGGGCAAGAAGCGCAAGCGGCTGGCCGATTCGGTCAGGGGCGAGTTCTTGGCCCGGGCGATAGTCATCGACTGCCCTCACGCCGGCTGCGACGGTAAGTTGCTGACGAGCGCGCGGGAGATCGAGCGTCCCGGTGGCAGCGGTGCGCGGCTGGTGTTCCGTTGCACGCGGCATCCCGATTCGCACGACGTGACGGTCACGATGGATCCGTACAGTGCGGAGGAGGTTGAGCGGCTGAAGGCGGCGCTGTACCGTGGTGAGGCGCTGCGCTGTGTGCGCTGCGGGACGCCCCTGGAATTGGGGTCGGTCTCATCGCAAGATGGATGGGCGAAGTCGCTGGACAGCTCGGCGGCGTTCTATTGTTCGTGGTGCGGTGTGAGGTGGGACGCGCCGGCCGAGTTGAGCAAGCGGGCCGCTCAGCAAGAAGGAGCCCTGCATCATGAAAGTTGAGAAGGCGGCGGCGCAGGATCTGCGCGGCATAGCGGCCAACACGGTGAGGGACCTCGCACTCGGCTTGCGACTCGCGTTGCTGCGTATGGAGAGCTTCGAGCCGGGCCAGGGCAAGGATGCGGCGCGTGAGCTGGCGGAGCAGCTATCGGCCGCGGCGCGGCGCGCCGTCGAGCTCTACTACCTCGAGTCGCTGACGCAGGCGGTGGCAATGAGTGAGGGTCCGCTGCAGGTGCGGCGCAAGGGCGGACTGGGGCTCGACGAGCTGGACGAGTCGATGGAGATCCGGCAGCTCAAGAGCGAGGTCACGGGCTGCTACAACAGGCTGGGCTTCACGCTGTTGTTGGAGTGCGAGCTGGAGCGGGCGCGACGCCGCAATGTCCCGCTCTCACTCGCGCTCTTCAAGCTCGACCCACCCAACGGCGAGCTGGTCCGCGAGGTCGCGAAGCAGGGCCGCGAGTGTTGCCGACTGCTCGATGTGCTCGCCACCTTCGACAACCGCGCCGTCGGTATGCTGCTGCCCGACACCGGCCCCGAGGGTACCCAGGTCGCCGCACAGCGCGTCCTCTCGTCCTACCTGTCGGCGCGCGAGCTGGACGGCGACTCGGGCTCCGAGCGTCTGCTGGTCGGCGTGGCCAGCCATCCCGATGACGGCGGCAGCTACCACGAGTTGCTGGCCAAGGCGGACGAGCGGGCGGGCGGAACCTCGCTGCTGGAGGAGACGCTGGAGGTGGGCTGAACCGTCGGCTGATCTGATGGCGCTCTGCGTAAAGGGGCGGCGGGCCGAGAGGCGCGCCGCCTCTTGCTATGTCTTCGTGCGCGCCAGCAGCATGAGCCCGACGCCGAGGAACAGCGTGTTGGGCAGCCAGGCGGCCAGCAGTGGCGGGATGATTCCGCCCGCGCCCATCCCCTGAGAGATCCGCACGGTGATCAGGTAGATGAGCACGGTGGCCAGGGCTATGCCGATTCCCATGGCCGGCCCGCGCGCGCCCGTGGCCATCCCCAACGCCGCGCCGAATAGCACCACGACCAGGCAGGCCAAGGGGAAGGCGATCTTCAGTTCCCGCTCGACGATCAGTTTGCGGGCGTCGCCGCCCGAGCGCTCGATCGACTCGATGAACGTGCCCAGCTCGCCGTAGTCCATCTCCTCGGGATCTTTCGGCTCCGCCAGCAGCGCCTGCGGCGACTCCGAGAAATCCCGATGATAGAGCGAGTCGAAGGCGAAGGTGACGGCCTCGTCACGCTCCGGAAAGTAGTGCAGGTAGCCGCGACGCAGCTGCCAGCGCCCTTCCACCCACACCGCCACCGGCGCGAAGACCCGGTAGGTCGGGTAGTCGCGGCCCGTGCCCTCGCGGTCGATCACGATGTCGTCGATCCGGCCCGTGCTCGCCATCAGCCGCTTCACCGTGTAGGCGCGGCCGCCGTCCGCACCGTACACGAACATCGCGCGCGTGCTGCGGCTCCGCGCCCCACGCTCGCCGAGCGCCTCGGCACGCAGACGGTTCGTCACCGGGACCAGCTCGGCGAGGCCCAGGCCGACGACGCTCACCAGCACGCCGAGCGCGATCAACGGCGCGATGACCCGGTAGAAGCTGATCCCGCTCGCCTTGGCCGCCGTGACCTCGAAGTTGCGACTCATCAGGGCGACCGTGAACACGGCGCCGAACAGGCTGGCGACCGGGAAGGACAGGCCCATCTGGTAGGGGAAATCGTACAGGTAGGCGAGGAATATCTGGTGGACCGTGAGCCCGCGGGCGAGGTAGTTGTCGATGTCGTCGGTCAGCTTGATGATCATGAACATGAGCGGCGCGCCGACCACGCAGATCACGAAGACCTTCATGTACAGACCGGCGACGTAGCGGTCGAGCGTCCTCACGGCTCCGCTTCGCCTCCCCCGGCTGCGGCGGCTGCGCGGCCCGCGCCCGACAGGCCACGCAGGCGGCCGATGATCGGATAGGCGCGCCGCGTACCGGAGCGCGAGACGATGAACAGGATGGCGCAACCGAGGGCGGCGAAGATCACATTCGGCGTCCACATCGCCCAGAAGGGTGACATCAGATTGCTGTCGGCGAACTCCTCGCCGCCGATCAGGAAGACGTAGTAGACGCAGAACACGGCCAGGCTCACGCCGATCACCATGCCTATGCCACCGCGCGGGAAACGGATGCCGATCGGCGCGCCGATCAGTACGAAGACGATCGCGGCGACCGGTATCGCGTACTTCTTCTGGATCTCCACCGAGTACTTGTTGAACTCGCGCAGCTGCATATCGCGACGATCGGCGATCCGCTGGACCTCGGCGCGCATCCGGGTGGCGAAGGTCAGCGCGTTGCCGTACGGAGGGTAGAGCGTCCGACGCGCGCTGCGCAGCCGCGTCCTGATATCCTCCGCGCTGGCGGCGCCCTGCTCGGGCGCCTCGGCGGACAGGCGTCCGGCGGCGGCGGCCCGGTCGGGCGACCGCCCCTCGAGTGCGGCGGCCGGCTCGGCTGCATTGTCTGCGCCTTCGGCCTCCGCTTCATCGAGCGGGATCGTCTCGGCGTCGCTATCGATCTCCGTTCGGGCGACGCGGATCGGGTTGGCGAGATTAATTAGAGAGGCGAGCGAGTCGTCGAGCTCGGCGAGCAGCTCGCGTCGCTGCTCTACCTGCTCGCGCATCATGGCGATGTTCATCTCGCGATCGCCGCGCCACTCGGCGCCGCGACCGCGCTCCAGCTCGTTGGTGACCCCGAGTACGCGGATCACCTGTCTCTTGTAGTAGGTGCGCTGCGCCAGGCTCGGCTTCTGGGTGTCCAGCTCGTGCATCGAGCCGTCGTAGAGCGTTAGGTAGAGGTCCGTTTGCGTCTCGTTGAACGCCATGTGACCCGAGTCGGCATAGATCGTCCGACTGGCGTTCGGTCGGCCGAGGTCGAAGATGACCAGGTCCCAGAGCACACTGCGCATTCGGTCGATCCGCGCCGCCTGCAGGAAGAGCTGGTTGTCCACGACCTCGTTGATCACGCGCTCGCGCAGCTCGAAGGTCGGCTGCTTCCTGCCGATGTCGGAGAGCAGTGTCCGCAACTTGTGGTTCGACTCGGGCAGGATACGGTCGTTGAACCATACCATAGTGGCGGCGACTACGGCGGATGCGACGAGTACCGGAAGCGTGAGGCGCAACAGACTCACACCACCGGCTTTGACCGCGGTGATCTCGTTGTCGCTGCTCAGACGACTGAACGTGTAGAGCACCGCGACCAGGACGGCCATCGGCATGGTCATGGCGACGATGAAGGGGACGGACAGGCCGAAGACCTCGCCGATCACGTACCAGGGCAGTCCCTTACCGACCAGGTCGCCGAAACGCTTGGCCAGCTGGTTGAGCAGCATGAGGCCGGTGAGAACGCCGGTCGCCGCCACGAACGGCCCTATGTGCTCGCGAAGTATGTAATGCCTCAGTATCTTCATGGCCTGTCGAGAAAGCTGCGGAATCCGCCCCGAGCTAGTACACCGATTGCGGCCATAAGGTGCGCCTGAAGCTCGCTCTCTCCGGCGGCGCTGCCGTCATTCTGGCCATGGGATGGCCCCCGGGGCAAGCGGGTGCCGGGGATATTGCCGACCCGGCACGCCCGTTCGCCCAGGACTCCGCCCCTCAGGCTCCACCAGCGGCGGCCCTCTTCCTCGGGCTCGAGCCGCTGCCGCTCCCGTATTCCACCGATCTCGTCTCCCGGCTGCCCGACCCGGCGCGGCAGCTGCCCGAGTTGCGGCGGCGCACCCGGGCCTGGGGCGAGGTCTGGGCGGCCGAGCTGGCGGTCGAGTCGCGGGCCTGGGCGGCGGCGCTCTGGCAGCGCAGCCGCCCGCTGGCGGGCGCGCCGCGGCCCGGCGCGCTCGCCGTCGAGCCTGCCGGGCCGGCGATCGAGCCGGCCGCCGAGGTGGCGGAGCAGCCGGCGGCGCCGGCGGTCGTCGAGTCGCCGCTCGCCGAGTCGCCGGGCGCGCTACCCGAGGTTCTGGGTCAGTACGCGGATCTCGGGTTCGAGGTCGAGGGGCGGGTGGAGCTGGGCGGCGGCTGGAATCGCTTTCGTCCGTGCGATGCGACGATCCAGACGAACTGCAACCCCAGCCTGATCCCGACGCTCAAGCCGGACATCCAGGTGGGAGCGCGGGTGGGCGGCACGATCTCGCAGCGCGTGCACGTGAGCGTCGACTACGACAACCGGCGCGAGTTCGACGCCGCCAACAACATCAACGTCTACTATCAGGGGCTCGAGGACGAGATCCTGCAGAGACTGGAGGTCGGCGACGTCAGCTTCCCGCTACCGCACAGCCGCTACCTGACCCGGGGCATCCCGGCCGGCAACTTCGGCGTGCGCGCCGCCGGCCAGATGGGTCCACTCGACTTCCAGGCCGTCTGGGCGCAGCAGCGAGGCGACCTGGGCAGTCGTGAGCTGCAGGTCGGCGGTACGGGCCAGGGGTTCGAGCAGACCGCGACCACGATCCTCGATGACGCCGACTACGAGCGTGGCCGGTTCTTCTTCCTGTTCAGCCCGACGCACCTGGCCGGCTACCCGCACATCGATATCCAGCGACTGCTCGCCGCCGACGCCGCGCCGAGCGTTCGCCCGGTCTCCGTCGTCAAGGTCTACCGCTACGAGGTGCTCGGCGTCGATGTCGGTGCCCAGATCCCCGAGGGCTTCATCACCGCCGTCGCGGTGGCCGAGGACACGCTGACGACCGAGCTGGGAGTCGATACGGTGGTCGTCGATACGCTCACCGGACTCTTCCGGCCGCTGATCGAGGGCGAGGACTACGTGCTCCATCAGAGCGGCCTCTGGCTGCAGCTGCGCAACACGCTGCCGCCCCAGGAGGGCCTGGCGGTCACCTACGTCAATGCCGAGGGCGAGGAGGTGGGTACGTTCGATGCCGAGGCGGCGTCCGACGCGCACAACGCCGATCCCGCCAACAACGCGCCGCCGCTGCTCGAGTTGATCAAGGGAGTGAACCACCGGCCGGGTACGGCGACCTGGCGGCGCGAGATGCACCACGTCTATCGCGTCTCGGCGAGCCCGGGAGTGGTGCTCTCGAGCGTAGAGCTCACGATCTCGCAGGGCGACCCCGAGGTCGGCAACACGTTTCGCTCGACGCCCAGCGCCACACAGCTCGAGTTCCTGAAGATCTTCGGGCTCGACGACAACCCGACCGACAACGTGCTGGATGCGTCGCGCATCTATGACGCCGGCGAAACGAGCGCCGACGGAACCACCGGCCCGACCGGCACCTACATCGTGCCGCCGACGCTCGAGCCGTTCCGGGCGCCGCCGCCGTTGCGCGACGTCAGCGATCCGCTGGAAGGCCAGCCGTTCCCACTCGCGCCGGGCGACCGGAACGGCGCGATCTACGACGAGCCGAACGATCAGATCCGCCTCGGCGCTAACCTCTACCTCCTGTCGGTCAACTACCGGCAGAGGTTCGAGGGCTTCCTCTCGACGATATCGCTCGGGTTCGGCGGTATCCGCGAAGGCAGCGAGCGCGTCGTGATCGACGAGCGCGAGCTCACGCGCGGCGAAGACTACATCATCGACTACGATATCGGGCAGATCGAGCTGCGTGACCCCGATCGCTGGTTCCTCGACAATCCCGACGCCAGGCTGCGTGTGACCTTCGAGCAGAAGCCGCTCTTCCAGCTGGCGCCGACTTCGGTCTTCGGGCTGCAGGCCCGCTACGCGCTCGGGCCCGTCGGCGAGCTCAACTTCATCGGGCTCTCGCAGTCCGAGAAGACGCTGCAGACGCGGCCCGTGCTGGGTCTCGAGCCGGGCGCCGTGCGGCTGGGCGGCGTCTCGGCGCGCCTCGATTTCCGGCCCGAGTGGCTGACCGGCCTGGCGAACGCGCTGCCGGGCGTCGATTCGGATGCGCCGTCCTCGATCTCGCTCGACGGCGAGCTGGCGCTGTCGTTGCCGAGCACGAACACGCAGGGCGTGACCTACGTGGAGGATTTCGAGGGCGGCTCCGGGTTCACCGTGCCGCTGCTCGCCCGGACCTGGAAGCTCGGCGCGGCGCCCGCCTCCAACGCCGGCGCCGAGACGGTCGCACCGCCGATCTTCGACGAGGGCAACGCGGCCGAGCTCGTCTGGCAGGACCAGTACAGCGTGCGGACCCCCGACGGCGAGGCGGTGTTCGGCGGCCTCTTCCCGCGGCAGATCGACGACCAACTGCTCGTCCAGGGTCAGACGCGGCCCGAGCCGGTCCTCACGATGACGCTCAGGATGCCGGAGAACCGCAGGCTGGCCCCGAACCCCAATCCGACACCGGGCCCCGCGTGGTCGTCGGTCACCAACGTGCTGGCCGCCAACGGTCAGAACTTCACCACCATCGAGTTCCTCGAGTTCTACGTCGCGGTGGACGACGAGCTGGTCGATTCGACCGACCTGATCATCGACCTGGGTACGGTGAGCGAGGATGCGTTCGCCATCGATTCGCTGGGTCTGCCCTCCGGGCTCGCGGAGTTGGACCGCGAGGTCGATCCGCCGCAGATCTGGAGCAACGCGGACGACGTCGGGCTCTGGGGCACCGGCTGCGAGGCCGAGCCCGGCACGCGCATCTACGCGCTCGGTGACGTGTCGGCCAACTGTACTCGTGCCAACGGGCTCGAGGATTCGGAGGACCTCAACCAGAACGGCGTCCTGGACGGCGAGGAGCGGTTCTTCCGTTACACCGTCGAGCTCGGCGATCCCAACGGCCCCTACTTCGTCCGCGAGGCCAGCGAGATCGACGGCGGCCGCTTCCGCCTGTTTCGGATCCCGCTGCGCCGACCCGATCACCGCGAGCGGGTCAGCGACGCCGATTTCCAGAACGTGCGCCACCTCCGGCTCACCGCCGTGTCCGATGCGGACAACGAGCTCATACTCGCACGCGTGCGATTCCTCGGCTCGCGTTGGCTGAAGCGCGGCAGCAGCGGCGTGGTCGACGGCCTGACCGACACGACCACCGTGACCGGCCTCGAGACCCCCGTCGAGGTCGGCCCGATCAGCACGCTCGATGCACGCTACGAGCCGCCCCCCGGTGTCACCGACCAGGTGGCCAACCAGAGCGATCAGTTCGGGTTCGGCGGCGTCACGATCAACGAGCAGTCGCTGAGCATCCGGTTCAGCGACCTCGGCCCCGAGCAGCGGGCCGAGGTCTACCTGCAGTACCTGCAGACGCCGCGAGACCTGCTCTCCTACCGCGGACTGCGGGTCTGGGCCCTCGGCATCGACGGCCCCTGGGGCGTGGGCGGCGCTCCACTGCGGTTCTTCGTCAAGCTCGGCGAAGACATCGCGAACTACTACCTGTTCCAGACCGAGCTGGACGAGGTACCCCCGGGTACGAGCGGCGAAGCGTTGCGGCGCGCCTGGCTGCCCGAGCTGACGATCGAGCTCGACCGCTTCATCGCGCTACGCGCCCGGGCCGAGGACATCATGCTGAGGCAGGGCGGTCTGCCGGGTGACAGCGCGCTGAAGATCTGGGATGTGGACGTGTTCCCGGACGGCGACAGCACCTACGCCATCGTTATCGGCCAGCGCTCGCGGGCGCCCAACCTGGCGGCGATCCGCCAGGTCTCGCTCGGCGCGCACAACGCCGGCCTCGACCCGCTGGTCTCCGGCGAGCTGTGGGTGGACGACCTGCGGCTCGACCTCCCGGTCGACGAGCCCGGACTGGTCGGGCGCATAGACATGGACGTCCGGGCGTCCGACGTGCTGGGGCTCAACTTCTCGTACTCGAGCGAGAACCCCTATTTCCGCCAGCTCGCCCAGGATCCGAGCTTCCGCTCGGCCAGCGAATACTCACTGGGCGGCCGGGTCGAGTTCGGGCGCATGCTACCCGATTCGTGGGGCCTCAACATCCCCTTCAACGTCAGCTACCTCAGCTCGGGCAGCAAACCGCTGCTGCTGCCGCGCACCGACATAGCGGCGGAGCGGCTGCCGGGCCTGCGCACGCCCGAGAACCGCAACCTTCGCATGGACCTCACGCTGAGCAGCCGGCCGGCGAACGTCGCCCCGGGTATCGGCTGGCTGGTCGACAACTCGTCCGTACGGCTGACCTACGACAGGCGCTCGGGCCGGACGTCGCGCTCCGACGTCGAGTCCTCGGGCTTCACGGCGAGCTACACCTTCCGCGACCGGGTCGGCGAGATATCCGTTCCTCTGTTCCCGGGCCCGCTGCAGTACCTCGTCTTCTTCCTGCCCGAGTCGGTGCGGCGCTCGCGCCTGCGTCTGACACCGACGGCGCTGCAGCTCGGCGCGACCTACATCGACAACGAGGCGGAGACGCGGCGGTTCGAGGAGATCGTCGGTCTGCCGGCCGATACCGGCGTGGTGCCCATCCTGACGCTCGATGAGCGGCTGCAGACCATCACGACGCTCAACTTCGAGCCGATCGCCGATCTGACCGGCCGGTTCTTCCTGACCCAGGGCCGCGATCTGGTGCCGACCGAACGGGTCGCGCAACCCGGTCGCGGCCAGGAGCTGGTCGATGGCGAGCGAGCGAGCGTTATGGGCATCGACCTGGGCTGGCTGGTGGCGCGCAGCGTCGATGTGAACTGGACCTACCGCCCGGACATCGCGCCCTGGCTGACTCCGCAGTTCGCCTTCGATAGCCGCTTCGATCTCAACACCGGGCCATCGTTCGTCGGCGAGCAGGAGGGCGACACGGTGTTGACCCGCGACTTCGGCAGCTCGCGGAGCCTGCGCGTCTCGGCCGGATTCAACACCTCGGCGTTCTTGCGCTCGGTCGCCGGCCAGCAGCGCTCGGGGCTCGTCGGCGCCGTGCTCGATGTGTTGGATCGTATCGATGTGTTCTCGGTGAGTTGGGTCGCCAGCCTGGGCTCGAGCTTCCGGCGCCGCGCCGCCAGCCCGTCGCTGGGCTACCAGCTCGGGCTCGGAGGGATCGCCGACTTCCAGATCCAGCAGGGCGACACGGCCAGTCGGGTGAACGACATCGAGACCCTCACGCTCAGCACCGGCGTCCGGCTGCCGTTGGGTGCCGGCCTCAACGTGGACTATTCGAGCAACGACCTGTTCACCTGGTCGCCACGCACACCGATGCGGACCCGGCGGACGACCTGGCCGAGCTTGAGCCTGGCCTGGAACCGGCTGCCGATCCCGCGGTTCCTGCAGGGCTGGATCGCCGGGCTGGGCTTCCGAACCGGCTACACCGTCCGCGACAACAGCAGCGTGATCATCGGCGCGGACCAGGATCGCGGCAGCGAGATCACTAGCATCCCGCTCAGCGTCGACCTCGTCTTGACGACCCAGTGGTCGATGACTTATAGCCTCACCTTCACCGACGAGGAGCGCTTCGACCCGACCGGTGTGACCTTCAGGGATCAGATCGGCCACACCTTCCAGGTGACGGGCCAACTGCGGCCGCTCAGCACGACAGGCCGCTTTCGCAACCCGATCCGGGTCTCGCTGCGCTTCTCGCAGAACGGCCAGAACCAGTGCCGGCGCCTCGGTTCCACGCTCGTCGGCCTGCCGCCGCTGCCCGGCGTGGACCTGCCGACCTGCGAACCGTTCACCGACCTGGTCATCCGCGACCTGGGCTTGACCGTCAATACCGACGTCACTCCGTTCGTGGTCGGACTGCAGGCGTTCTGGCGCGACACGCAGAGCGAGCTCGGCCAGCGGCTCGGATCGACGCAGCTCGAGATATCGCTATTCGGACAGTTCCTCTTCGAGACAGGAGAGATCCGGTGAACAGCACAGCCAGACCCGCGCGCTCCGCGGCGCTGTTGGCCGCCGCCGCCATCGCCGCCGTCGCCTGCGGCCGCGCAGACGGCGAGGCGAACGTCGACACGGCGCCGCCGGCCGCGGCCCAGTATCCGCGCTTCGACGGCTCGTCCGCCTACCAGCTGGTGCGCCGGCAGGTCGAGTTCGGCCCCCGCGTACCCGGCAGCGAGGGCCATCGCCGGATGGCGGCCTGGGTCCAGGAGTTCCTGACCGAGCGGGCCGACACGTTGATCCTGCAGCGCTTCACTCACGTCACGCTCGCCGGCGACACGCTGCCGCTGGTCAACTTCTTCGCCCGCTTCCGCCCCGCCGCCCGACCGTCGATCCTGCTGCTCGCCCACTGGGACACGCGGCCGATCTCCGACGAGGCCCGCGATCCGGCGGACCGCGACACGCCGGTACCCGGCGCCAACGACGGGGGGTCGGGCACGGCGATCCTCCTGGAGCTGGCGTCGATGATGCGCGAGTCGCCGCCGCCGCGCGGCATCGATCTGCTGCTGGTCGACGGCGAGGACTACGGCGACTTCGCCGTCGACCGCGACGTGTTCCTCGGCTCCCGCTACTTCGCCGCCAACCAGCCGCAGGGGTTCGAGCCCGAGTTCGGCGTGCTGCTCGACATGGTCGGCGGTCGGGACCTCGAGCTCTATGTGGAGAGCTACTCGAACAACTACGCGCCCGAGGTCGTCGACCGCGTCTGGAACATCGCCCACAGCATGGGCTTCGACGACATCTTCCACCGGTCTCTCGGCATTCCGATACGGGACGACCACCTGCCGCTGAACGAGGCCGGGATCCCGACCATCAACGTCGTAGACTGCTGCGATCAGCCCTACTGGCACACGCCGTACGACACGCCCGACAAGGTCTCGGCCTCGAGCCTCGGCGTCGTCGGCGCCGTGATGACCCGGCTCATCTATCGCGGGCGCTGAGCCCGCGCCCCAGTCGCGGTGATGGTCGGAGGCCGGGAGAGCCACTCGCTCCGGGGTTGGGTCGGAGCCGCAGGACCACTCGCTCCGGGCTCGCGCCACGTGCCGCGAGCGCCTCGACCCTCAGTGGTGAGCTCGCGACCTCCGCGAGATGGTCCTCCGCCTCCTCCCTGTATGCTGGACCCGGCAGCGAGCGTAGTTCTCCGCCTCCGCCCTGCGACGACCCGCTCGGTTGATGATCCGTTGAGCGGTCCACTGCACCTTGGCGATGCGTGCCAGCGGTCGTTTGCATCCTTGATTCAGATGCTCTAGTACCGGGCCATCATACGTCGTCGTCACGTCATCCGCCGCGCCCGCGCCCGCGTCCGCGGCGACAACGAGGCGGAGCATGGGAATCGCGGGCGCGGGCGCGGGCGACGGCGATGGCGAGGCGAAGACGCTAGTGTGAGTCGTGCGCCAAGAAGATCCACGTCTCGATTCATCACGATCGCTGTGGCCGAATGCCAATGCTCGAGTAGTCGATTGGTCGTGGATTCCCGAATTCCCATCCTTGAAGGGCCGGCGTGACCCTCACCGAGGGCGAGACCCGCGCGTTGCTCGCCAGCACGGCACTCGTGCTGCTGGCCGCCGTGGGACGCCTGCTGCTGGCGCCCCCCGAGCCCGGTGTGGCGGACCGCGGCCTCGCCGCGCTGACCGAGGTGGATGCGGCGCTGGCGGTGGCGGAATCGATCCGCGCCGAAGAAGAGCGGCGGCGTCGCCCGCTGGCCGACGGCGAGCGGATCGACGTCAACACCGCCGACGAGGTCGAGCTCGACCGCCTGCCCGGCGTCGGCCCGACCCTGGCGCAGGCGATCCTGGCCCAGCGTCAGAGGGAGGGCCCATATTGGGATCTGGGCGATTTGGAACGGGTGGCGGGGCTGGGGAGTAGTACGGTAAGACGCCTGGCGCCGTACGTCACCCTGCCGGCGGCGGGGAGCGGCGCGCCGGGCGGTGGGGCGGCCAGGTCGAGGCCGGCAGCGCCGGTCGTCGATCTGAACCGCGCCTCGGCCGGGGAGTTGGAGGCTCTGCCGGGCATCGGCCCGGCCCGCGCCGGCGCCATCGTGCGCTGGCGTGGCGAGCACGGCTCCTTTCGGACGATCGACGATCTGCTGGAGGTGCCGGGTATCGGGCCGGCGACGCTGGAGCGGCTACGCGGTCTGGTGGGTGTCGGACCTTGACACTTCCCGTAACTTCTAGCAGCTTTGAAACTTGCTGTCATCTCCCCCGCCACGGTTAACGACTGCGTAGTCAAAATTCCGATCGACATGGCGACCCGAACTAAGGCAAGCGATCTCATCGGCGACCTTTTGGTCCGCGAAGGCCTGATCACGGAGGACCAACTGCGGAGCGCCCTGCAGGAACAGCGCTCCAACGGCCACCGGCTCGGCTACACGCTGGTCGCGATGGGCATGGTTTCCGAGACCGACCTGACGCGCGTACTCGCCAGGAAGTACCGGGTCAAGGCGGTGGACCTATCGCGCATCGACAACATCGACAAGCGCGTCATCAAGCTGGTCAAGCCGGAGATCTCGGTCCGGCACCTGATATTGCCGCTGCGTCGCGTCGGCCGGACACTCACGGTGGCGATGGCGAACCCCACCAACCTGGAAGCCATCGACGAGCTGCGGTTCTCGACCGGTTACGACATCGAGCCCGTGGTCGCCGGCGAGTACTCGCTGCGCAAGGCCGTCGAGAAGTACTACGAGACGACCGAGGACAACCTGCAGGACCTGCTCAAGGAGTTCGACGAGGAAGAGATCGAGGTCGTAGACGAGCACGTGGCCGAGGACGAGATGTCCGTCACGGCGCTGCAGGCGCAGGTCGAGGAAGCTCCCGTGGTCAAGCTGATCAACGGGATCCTCACCAGTGCCGTCTCCAAGGGCGCCTCCGACATCCACATCGAACCCTACGAGAAGGAGATCCGCGTCCGCTTCCGCGTCGACGGCGCGCTGCGCGAGATCATGCGGCCGCCGCTCAAGATGAAGGCCGCATTGACCAGCCGCGTCAAGATCCTCGCCGACCTCAACATCGCCGAACGCCGCGTCCCACAGGACGGCCGCATCAAGATGCGGATGGGTAAGCGCGTCATCGACTTCCGTGTCTCGACGCTGCCCGGCATCTTCGGCGAAAAGATCGTCCTGCGTATCCTCGACAAGTCGAACCTCCAGCTCGACCTGGAACAGTTCGGCATGGAGGCGCAGGCCGAAAGGGACTTCCTACATGCCATACGCAATCCCTATGGCATGGTGCTGGTCACCGGACCTACGGGCTCCGGTAAGACGACCACCCTCTACTCGGCGATAACCAAGATCAACACCGAAGAGGTGAACATCATGACCGCGGAGGATCCGGTCGAGTACAACCTCCGCGGCATCAACCAGACCCAGGTCAGACCGGAGATCGGCCTCACGTTCGCCGCGGCGCTCCGCGCCTTCTTGCGCCAGGACCCGAACATCATCCTGGTCGGTGAGATCCGCGACATGGAGACGGCCTCGATCGCCATCAAGGCCGCGCTCACCGGTCACCTCGTGCTCTCGACCCTGCATACCAACGACGCGGCATCGACCATCACGCGTCTGATGGATATCGGGGTCGAGCCCTTCAACGTCGCCTCGGCGGTCAACCTCGTCACCGCCCAGCGACTGGTGCGCCGCATCTGCGCGACCTGCCGGGCCGAGACCCGCTACGATGCCGATATCTTGGAGGCCGCCGAGATCCCACCCGAAAAGGTCGCGCAATTGAAGTTCTTCAAGGGCGAGGGATGCGATCACTGCGACGGTACGGGCTACCGCGGTCGCCAGGGCCTCTACGAGGTCATGCCGGTCAGCCCCAAGATCCGCCGCATGATCATGCACGGGGACAGTGCCGACGTCATGAAGGAGCAGGCGGTCGAGGACGGTATGCTGACCCTGCGCGATGATGGGTTGATAAAGGTCAACAGGGGGATTACGACGCTGGAGGAGATCCTTAAGGAGACCGCGGCGTAGTCTCGCAACCGGCCCGGCGATGGCCGACCTCATCGCTTCGGCCTACGGACCGGGAACTACCTCCCCTGCCGTGAGTAACATAGCCTCATGGATCATTCGGCCGCCGCCCGACCCTCGGGTCGGTGGCCTGGCGTAAGAACTCCGAGCCATACAGGTAGCTGGCAGCCTCGCCACGAGGCGCTCATTACAGGCACGAGCACATGACGACACTCAGCGTACGCGGACTACTCGAGGAGATGATCGATCGCGGGGCATCGGACCTGCATCTGACCGCCGGTGACCGACCGAAGCTCCGAGTCGATGGCGATCTGACCGACGCCAACGTCGATCATGTGCTCACACCGAAGGACACTCTGCAACTCACCTACTCGATATTGACCGAGAGCCAGAAGAAGCGGTTCGAGCAGGAGGACGAGCTCGACTTCTCGTTCGGCATTCAGAACCTGGCCCGCTTCCGTGGCAACGCTTACCGGCAGCGCGGCTGCGTCGCCATGGCGATCCGGCTCATCCCGTTCAACATCCAGACGTTCGAGCAGCTCGGCCTGCCGCCGATCCTCAGGAAGCTGTCGGAACGTCCGCGCGGCCTGGTCCTCGTCACCGGCCCTACCGGCTCGGGCAAGTCGACGACACTGGCCGCGATGGTCAATCACATCAATCAGACGCGCAAGGGCCATATCATCACGATCGAGGAGCCGATCGAGTTCATCCACCGGCACAACCACTGCATGATCAATCAGCGCGAGGTCGGCAGCGATACCCAGAGCTTCGCCAACGCCCTGAAGTACGCGCTGCGGCAGGACCCCGACGTCCTGCTCGTAGGTGAGATGCGCGATCTCGAGACGATCGCCATGACGCTGACCGCGGCGGAGACCGGTCACCTGGCCCTGGCTACCCTGCACACCAACTCGGCGGCGGAGAGTATCAACCGAATCATCGACGTCTTCCCGTCGCATCAGCAGTCGCAGGTACGGGCCCAGCTCTCCTTCGTGCTCGAGGGTGTGGTGACTCAGACGCTCCTGCCCAAAGCGCGCGGACGAGGCCGCTCCGTCGCCTGTGAGGTGCTCGTCGCCACGCCCGCCATTCGCTCCGTTATCCGTGAAGCGAAGGTCCAGCAGATCTACGGACTCATGCAGGCCGGTAAGAAGCACGGGATGCAGACGCTGAACGACGCGCTCTACCAGCTCTACCTGAACGGCGAGGTCAAGCTGGAGGAGTGCCTCAAGCGGTCGTCCGATCCGAACGAGCTCTTGAGATTGGCGGGTGAGCCCGTTCCGGCATAGAATAGGTGAGACTGCGACACTCGGTCGCACGGTGCCACAGCAATCGGTTGGTGGGGAATAAGAGATGCCTGTCTTCATCTACAGTGCAAAGACTGTAACAGGAGAGATCCAGACCGGTAACGTCGACCTGCCGAATCGCGAGGCCGTCATCGGCTATCTGCGGCGGCAGCGACTCATCCCCGTGACGGTCAGGGAGAAGCCGAAGGACATCAGCTTCGTGATCGGCCGTCGCGTGAAGATGAAGGAGACGGTGCACTTCACCAGGCAGTTCGCCACCATGGTGAACTCGGGTCTGCCCCTGGTGCAGTGCCTGGAGATCCTCGGCCAGCAGACGGAGAACAAGTTCCTGGCCGGAGCGATCAAGGAGGTCCAGGCCGACGTCGAGTCGGGTGCCACGCTGGCCGACGCGCTCCGCAACCACCCGAAGGTCTTCACCGAGTTGTACGTCAACATGGTGGCGGCGGGTGAGGCCGGCGGTATCCTGGACACGGTGCTGCTGCGGCTCTCCGTGTTCTTGGAGAAGAACGAGGCGCTGGTGCGGAAGGTCAAAGGCGCGATGATCTACCCGGCTGTCATTCTCGCCGTCGCGGTCATCGCCGTCACCGTACTGCTCATCTTCGTGATCCCCACCTTCGAGAACATGTTCTCCAGCGTCAACTTGACGCTGCCCGCCCCGACGCGCCTCGTCATCTGGATGTCGGACATGCTCCAAACGTACTGGTGGCTGATGCTCGGTCTGATCGCCGCCGGCATCTACAGCATACGTATGTACTACAAGACATCCGCCGGCCGGCTCGCACTCGACAGGCTGATGCTCCGAATTCCCGTCCTCGGTGACCTGCTCCGCAAGACCGCCGTCGCCCGCTTCACCAGGACCCTCGGTACCCTCCTGTCCTCCGGCGTCTCGATCCTCGATGGACTCGAGATCACCGCACGCACCGCCGGTAACCGCGTCATCCACGACGCCGTGATGCGCAGCCGCTCCTCGATCGCCGGCGGCGAAACCATCGCCGAGCCCCTCAAGCAGTCGGGCGTCTTCCCGCCCATGGTCACTCAGATGATCAACGTCGGCGAACAGACCGGTACGATCGACGAAATGCTCGACAAGATCGCCGACTTCTACGACGACGAGGTCGACACCGCCGTGGAAGCGCTGCTGGCCGCGATGGAGCCGCTGCTCATCGTCTTCCTCGGCGTCGTCGTCGGCGGAATGATCGTGTCGATGTACCTGCCGATCTTCGACATGATCAACGTCGTCGGTCAGTAGCACGCTCGGCCAGCCATCGCCGGCGCCCGCCGCTCACCGGGCGCCGGCCCCACGCTCCCAGCGCACCGCCTCCGAGTATCTGTAAGTTGGCCTACCGCCATGCCCCGGCTCTTGCATTTTGCAAGAGCCGGCATTATCCTTTCTCCCGCTAAGTCGTCCGGTTACGACCACATGACCGCCTCCATGAAGTCCCTTCCCCCTTCAGCGATTGCCGCCAGTCACCTCGTAGCGGTTGCGATAGTGAGGTTCTCTTGATGGGGGTATCGCCATCCAGGCCAGCGCGCGAACCGGCGAGCGAGCACTCGCCTGCGGCTACCGGTTCCGGCGCGGGCCGAGCAGCCTCGCAGGCGCCGACGGCTCAGTCGAGCTGGCTGGGGGCTGGGGCCTGGGAGGGTTCGCGGGGCCTGGAGATCCTGCGCTGGGTCTACATGGCGCGGTTGGGGCTGGCGGGCGGTGTTTTCGCCGCCGCCGTCTTCGTCTGGTCGGCGGCCGAGCCGGTCTGGACGCTGGCGGCGACGCTGGCTCTGGTGGTGACGCTGATCCACACGCCGGCCTCCTACTGGTACACTCACCTACGCGAGGAGCGCCCGGGCACGAGCTTCTTCTACGCGCAGGCGCTGCTCGACGTGGTGCTGGTGACGCTGGTTGTGGACAGGACGGGCGGCAGCGAGAGCGTGGTCTCACCGCTGTACATCCTGCTGATCAGTGCCTACACGTTGTTGCTCCCGTTGCGCAGCGGCTTGCTGGTCACGCTGCTGGCCTGCGTGGCGTACATCGCCGATGTGGTGTGGGCGCAGGGGACCGCCGTGAACATGGTGGTGGCTCTGCAGCTGGGGATCTTCGTGTCGGTAGCTCTGGTGGTGGGTTTGATCAGCACGAAGCTTCGCGAGACCGGCGCCGAGCTGAGCTCGATGGAAGATGCGCTGGAGCAGCTGCGCCTCGATACGGGAGACATACTGGGTAACATTCCGACCGCCGTCCTCACCGTCGATGGCGAGGGGCGGCTCGCCTACGCGAACCCGGCCGCGCAGCAGCTGCTCGGCATCTCGCTGGTCGAGTGGCTGGACCGGCCGGTGATGGAGGAGCTCGGCCGCCGCTCCACCGGTCTGCGCACCGTCCTCGACCGCACGCGCAAGCACCGCATACCTGTGGCCAGCGCCGAGATCCGGGTGCGTCATGGCGGGGCTGACGTGCCGGTCGGCATCAGCACGGCGGTGCTGGAGCGGCGCGAGGGCCCGCCCTCGGTCACGGCGATCATGCGTGACATCTCGGATCGGGTCCGGATGGAGAAGCTCAGGCAGCGGACCGAGCGGCTGGAGGCGGTGGCCGAGCTCTCCGCGTCGCTCGCCCACGAGATCAAGAACCCGCTCGCCTCGATCAGCAGTTCGGTCCAGCAGCTGGGTCTGGGCAAGGACGCGGAAGACGATGACCGCCTGCTGTCGCAGTTGATCCTCAAGGAGTCCGATCGGCTCTCGCGTCTGCTGAGCGATTTCATCGACTTCGCACGCGTCCGCATCGAGAGGACGCGGGAGCTGGACCTGCGTGAGATCGTGAGTCACGCGCTGCAGGTGGTCCGGCAGCATCCGGCGTACGGCGATGATATCGAGGTCCGCGTATCGCTCGCCGAGACGCCGGTCCTGTTCGAGGGCGATGAGGACCTGATGCACCGCGTGGTGACCAACCTCGTGCTCAACGCGATGCAGACGGCGCCGACCGGCAGCAAGACCATTGTCGAGGTCGAGGTACGTAACGGGGAAGGCGATGCGGCGCCGCCGGACATCGATATCGAGAATCCGGCCATCCTGCAGGTCGCCGACAATGGCCCCGGCATCGACGAGGTAGATCTGAAGCGGATCTTCGATCCGTTCTTCACCAAGCGGCGCGGCGGAAGCGGGCTCGGACTGGCGATCGTCCATCGCGCCGTACGCGAACACCGCGGCACCGTCCTCGTCGCATCGAGCCCCGGCACGGGCACCCGCTTCACCGTCTGCCTGCCTCGTAAGGAATCCCCCGCCCCAACTGAAGCCGCAGGGGAGAAGAGGTCGTGACGAGAGACAGGCCGCGAATCCTCATCGTCGATGACGAGGAGAGCCTGGTCGAGACGCTGCAGGTTCTGCTGAAGCGTGAGGGCTTTGACACGGTCACAGCCCTATCCGGCGACGAGGCTATCGAGAAACTGAATGAGGAGCCGGACGTCGTGCTGACCGATATTCGCATGCCCAAGGTCAGCGGGATCGATGTGCTGGCCGAGACACGCGCGAAACGACCCGACGTGCCCGTCGTGTTGATGACGGCCCAGGCATCGCTGCAGTCGGCGATCCAGGCGGTCAACAAGGGCGCCTTCTACTACGTGCAGAAGCCGTTCACCAACGAGGAGTTGGTGGCGATCCTGCGCAAGGCGCTGGATTTCGCGCAGGTCAAGCTCGAGAATCGGTCGCTGCGGCGCGAGATCCGTAAGCGCGATGCGCGCGCCGCCTCGAAGCCGATCGGCAAGTGCCGCAACTTTCTCGACGCCCTGCAGGTCGCCGAGACGGTCGCGCCTACCGAATCGACGGTCCTGGTTCAAGGTGAGAGCGGCACGGGCAAGGAGGTGCTGGCCCGCTACATACACGAGCTGTCGGATCGCGCCGATAATTCCTTCCTCAGCATCAACTGCGGAGCGCTGCCCGAGAGCCTGCTCGAGTCGGAGTTGTTCGGTCACGTGAAGGGGAGTTTCACCGGTGCGCTGAAGGACAAGCAGGGCCTGTTCTACGCGGCGAACGGCGGCACGGTGTTCCTCGATGAAGTCGGCGAGATGGTGCCGGCGACGCAGGTGCGACTGCTCCATGTGCTGCAGCAGCACGAGGTTATCCCGGTGGGCGCGACGGAGCCGATTCAGGTCGACGTTCGCATCGTGGCGGCGACCAATGCCGATCTCGACGAACAGATCCGACATGGCAACTTCCGCACCGACCTCTTCTACCGGCTGAACGTGATCGCCATCCACCTGCCGCCGCTGCGCGAGCGGCGCGACGACATCCCATTGCTGGCGGAGAACTTCCTGCGGCGGTTCGCCGGGCGGCGCGGCGCACAGCCGAAGCGTCTGGCCGAGGGCGCCCTGGAGGCTCTGATGGAGTACGATTGGCCGGGCAACGTGCGCGAGCTGGAGAACGCGCTGGAGCGCGCCGTCGCGATGACGCCGGGCGATCTGATCAGCAGGGAGGTTCTGCCGGAACGGGTCCTCGAGCGTGAGCCGATGCCGCTGGTCAGCGGGCAGGTGCCTGCGAACCCGCCGCTCGAGGTCATCGAGCGGGCGTACATCGAGTGGGTGTTGAGGGCTGAAGGCGGCAACAAGACGCGTGCCGCCGAGATCCTCGGCATCGATCCCTCGACTCTCTATCGGAAGCTGGCCCGCTTTGAAGCCGGCGAGTGATCGGCGCGTCGCGCTGCGCCTCGCCTTGGTGGTCGCCGCGGCACTCGTAGTCCGCGGCCTCTTCTTCTGGCTCCGCGGCGAGTACCTCGATTGGGACGAGGCGATGTACCTGCTCCTCGCCCGCAACTTCCTCGAGGCCGGCGCACCCTACCTCAACGGTCTGCCCCACACGGCGCTCGGACCGTTCGTGCCCCTGGCCAGCGCCGCCGTGTCGAGTCTCTCGGGACTCGAGTTGCTCGTAGCGCAGCGGCTCGTCTCGGCCCTCGCGGGCGCGCTCCTCGTCGTCCCGGTCTGGTATCTGCTGCGCCGCGGCGCCGGACCTCGAGTCGCCTGGACCGCGGTTCCCCTGTTGATCGCCTGGCCGGCGCTGATCGATGTGGCACCGAAGCTCGGCCCCATGTGGTTCCACATGTACGCCGGTACGGAGCCGACCTACCTGTTCTTCTTGTTCGCCGCGCTGGCCTGCGGCGAGTGGGCACTCGAGCGGCGCGGCTGGTCGGCGCACCTCCTGGCCTGGGTGGCGGGCAGCTTGATGGCGTGCGCCTACTTGACGCGGGCCGAGGCGGTCGTCTTCGCCGGGCTGTACGTGGTCGTCCGCGGCATCCGGTGGCTGCGGGCCCGAGGTGACCTGCGGGGGGTGACCGTGCCGGCGCTCGCCGTGCTCGCCTTCCTGGTCACCGCCGGTCCACACCTTCACTACCTGCGTCAGGCGGGCGGCGAGTGGATGCTGAGCGGGCAGCCGGCGACGATGAGGCCGATGGCCGAGACGCTGCAGGCGGCGTTCAGGGATGACGCGTACCTGTCGAACTTCGTGCGGGCGTGGTACAGGCTCGATGCGGGCCACCGTTATTTCCAGAACCCGTATTGGGGCACGCCGGACGGCGTGTCCCGGCAGCTGCAGAAGAGCCAGTTCGCTCGGCTGGCCGCCGCCGAGGCGCCGGTGGAGCGCGGCTGGTGGGGCCGGGTCGCGAACCGGCTCCTCAACTATGCGTACGCGATTTGGACGCTGTGTGGGCCTCTGTTCCTGCCGTTCGTCGTCGTCGGGATTGTCGCGGCCCGGAAGCGCGAGCTTCCGGCGTTCGTGCCGGCCGGGTTCGCCACCGGCCTTTTGATCAGCCTCTACCTTGCCGCCCTGCCGCGCTTCTTTCTCTATCTGGTCCCGGCTCTGGCGCTCTGGGCGGCGTTCGGCATTCTGGCCGTCGCCGATCGCCTGCCCCAATACAAGGAGCTGACGGCCCGCTGCCTGGTCGGTGCGCTGGTCGTCGCCTCGCTGGTCATCGTCGGCCGCAACTCGATGGGCGAGCTGGCCCGGGACCTCGCACTGGTGGCGGACGAGGATCGTTGGGCGGGCGAGGCGCTGGCCGAGGCGCTGCCCGATGCCGAGCGAGTGATCCATTGGCACCCGCGTTTCGCCTATTGGGCCGGCTGGGCGTGGCGGACGATGCCGTACGCCACACTCGATGACATAGCCCACTACGCTGTCCGGCAGGACACCAGGTACGTGCTGCTGGCGCGCGGCGGGTTCTCGCCGCTGAGCGCACAAGTGTCTCACATACTGGTGATCTTGGACGACGAGCTTGTCGATGCGCTGCGCGCGGTGCCGGTCGCGGCCGACGGCCGGCACGCGCATCCGCCGATGCTGTTGAGCGAGGTCGGCCCCGTGGCCGGATACGCGACCGGTGTGCTCGGCCTGGACCGGAGAGGAGAGGTGAATGGCCCGGGCGACTGATTCGAGCGAACCGGTCCGGGGCGTGCTGGGGGGCGGGACGGCCCTCCGTTTGGCTCTGTTGGTGATCGCTGCCTTCGCTTTGCGCGCTGTGCTGCTTTGGCTGCGCGGCGACTTTCTCGACTACGACGAGGCGATGTACCTGCTGTTGGCGCGCAACCTCGGTGAAGGCGCCGGCTTCACGCTGAATGGCATGCCGCACAGCGCGTTGGGGCCGATGGTGCCGGCGGCCACGGCCGCGCTCGCGCGCCTCTGCGGGCTCGAGCTGCTCACCGCGCAGCGAGCCCTGGCGGCGCTCTGCGGTGCGCTGACGCTGATCCCGGTCTGGTATCTGCTGCGGCTGTACGCTGGCGACCGAGTCGTCTGGATAGCGGTCTCGCTACTTGCCGTCTGGCCGGCGCTCATCGATGTGGCGCCGCGCTACGACTCGATGTGGCTCGACAAGTACGCCGGGACCGAGCCCACCTTCCTGCTGTTCCTCTTCGCCTCGCTCGCCATCGGTGAAGCCGCACTGAAGCGACGCGGTTGGCCGGCGCTGCTGCTGGCCGCACTCGCGGGTGCAGCGCTCGCCCTCGCCTACATGACTCGCGCCGAGGCGGTCGTTTTCGGGGGACTGTACGCCGCGGTGCGGGCCGTGCAGCTACTTCGCGAGTCTGGGGGTCGGCGCGGCGTCGTCGTCGCGGCCGCCGCCGCCGCGCTCGGTTTCCTGGCCGTCGCCGCGCCGCAGTTCGTGCACCTGCGTCGGGCCACCGGAGCGTGGACGATCAGCGGGCAGCCGGCGGTGATGAGGCCGGCGGCCGCGACGCTGCAGGAGCTCTTCCGCGACAGACAGTACCGGCTGCAATTCGGCCACACCTGGTATCGGCTGAACGCCGGGCACAGCTACCTGACCAATCCCTACTGGGGCACGCCGGAGGGCGTGTCGCGGGAGTTGCAGGAGCGGCACTACGCAGCGGTCGCGGCGGACGAGGCGCCGGTGAGCAGGGCGTTGCCCGCCCGCGTCTGGAACCGGCTGGTCAACTACGCGTACATGCTGTGGACCGTGTGCGGTGTGGTCTTCCTGCCGTTCGCGCTGATCGGGATCGTCACGGCCCGCCGGCGCGGTTTGCCGGCCTTCGTGCTGGCGGGCTTGGCTGCGAGCCTGGTCACGGGCGTCTACCTCGCGGTACTGCCTCGCTTCTTCCTCTACCTGGTGCCGGTCTTCGCGCTGTGGGCGGCCTACGGGATCGTCACGGTCGCCGGGTGGCTGGAGCGATTCCGCCGCGTTCCCACCGGGATCATCGTTGCCGTGCTCGCCGGCGTCTCGCTGCTGAGCGTGGGGAGTGTCGCACTCGGCGGAACGGCCCGAGTACTGGCGTCGGTGGGGGGAGAGGATCGGTCGGTGGCCGAGCAACTGGGCGACGCGCTCCCGGCGGGCGAGCCCGTGATGCACTGGCACCCGAAGTTCGCCTACTGGGGCGGCTGGGATTGGCGGACCATGCCGCTGGCCGAGCTGGACGATATGGCGCACTACGCGGCGCTGATCGATCTGACCTACATCCTGCTGGCGCGGGGAGGGTACACGCCGGTCAGAGCGGAGGTCCCGTTCCTGCTCATCGTGGTGGACTCGGAGCTGGCGCGAGCGCTGCGCTCGGCGAGCGTATCGGAGAGCGGGCCGCACAGCCATCCGCCCATGGCGCTCAGCCCGGCGGGCACCCTCGCCGGCCAACCGGTCGCCTCGCTGGAACTGGCTGACGGGCGGCTCGAATGATTCGGGAGCGCGGCGGCGGCTGGACGACGTTCTGCATCGCCACGCTGGCGGCGGTGCTGTTCCTCGTGACCTTCCTGCCCTGGTCCACCTGGCTCGGGTACACCGCCGCCGAGGAGGTCCTGGGCTACAGTCGCACGTTCCGCGGGTGGCTGGCCTGGACGGCGGCGATACTGGCGGTTGCCCTGGCGCTGAGCTTCGTCTGGCGCGACGGGCTCGAGCGGCATCTGGACCGCTGGCGGGCCAAGCTGCTGGGCGTGCCCGACCGCTGCTACGTGCTCGTCTGCGCCCTCGCCATGCTGGTGGCGGCGGCGCTGCTGTCGGGCCTGCTCTTTGCCCGCAACCCACACAACGTCGACAGCATCGCCCAGCTGTTCCAGGCCCGCATCTTTCTCGGTGGCAGCCTGACGGCGCCGGCGCCCGAATATCCGGAGTTCTTCGCCGCGACACACCTGTTGATCCGCGAGGGCCGGTGGTTCTCGCAGTATCCGCCCGGCCATCCGGTGCTGCTCGGGCTCGGACTCGTGGCCGGGTTGCCGTGGCTCGTCAATCCGCTGTTCGCCGCCGGAACCCTGGCGCTCGTCTTCGCGGCGGCGCGCCGCCTGCTGGGCGACGGTGGTGCGAGGCTCGCGGCGGCGCTCTACCTGGTCTCGCCGTTCGCTCTGTTCATGAGCGCCAGCTACATGAACCATGTGACCAGCCTATTCTTCCTCGCGCTCGCACTCTACGCGGCGGTTCGCACGGCGAGCGACGCCGCGGCGAAAGCCTGGCCGCTGGCGACCGGGGCGGCGCTGGCGGCGGCCGCGACGATCCGCCCGCTCGAGGCGGCGGCCTGGGCCGCCGTACTGGGTCTCTGGATCTTGCTGCGCCGCGGCTGGAGATCGGCGGCCGTCGTCGGGGCGACGTGTCTGGTCGGCCTGGTTCCGCTCCTGATGTACAACGGCCTGACGACCGGGCACCCACTGCGCTTCGGCTACAGCCTGCTATGGGGTGCCGGTCACGGTCTCGGCTTCCACACGGATCCGTGGGGCGAGCCGTTCACACCGATCGTTTCGTTCGCCAACACGGCGCTCGACTTTCAGCGGCTCGACGTGCTGCTCTATCTCTGGCCGTTCCCGTCGCTGGTCTTCGTGCTCGCGGCGCTCGTCGTCGCGGTCAGAGCCGACCGCTCGCGCGGCGCCGTCGCTCTGCTCGCCGCCCTGCTGTTCGCGGCGCCGCTCGCCTACTTCTTCTACTGGCACCGCGACAATTACCTCGGCCCGCGCTTCCTGTTCGCTTCGCTGGTGCCCGCCGTGATGCTCACCGCGGCCGGGATACTGGCGCTCGACCGGCGGCTGGGCCGCTGGCGCGGCGCACTGTGGCTGACGTTGCTCGGCGGCGCCGCGCTGGGCCTCACCGTGAACTTCCCACACAGCGCGGGGCTCTTCGCGGGCCGCATGCTCGAGCGGAAGCTGCATCCCGAGGTCGAGGTGCAGCGTGCCGGGATCGCCGAGCCGCTCGTCTTCGTCAAGGTCGGTTGGGGCAGTCGTCTGATACCGCGGCTCTGGGCCTGGGGCGTCCCGGCCTCCGAGACCGAGCGCACGTACCGCAGCGTGGACGGCTGCCGCCTGCAGGCCGCCCTGGATCGGGCGGACTCGCTGGTCGCGGCCGGCGCCGATTCGACCGCGGCGCGGCGCGCCCTGACCTCGCAGCTACGGTCTTGGCGCGAGATGGACTTGCCGGTCGTGAGGGACGTCCTGCCCGACAACTCGGTTCGCGTCGATACCAGCGCGCCGTTGCCCGAGCGCTGCCGGCGCGAGGTCCGGAAGGACGAAGCGGGCTTCACCGTCTACGGCACGCTGATCTGGCGCAACGATCCGTGGTTGACGGAGGGGACCGTCTACGCCCGTGACTTCGGTCCGCAGCGCAACCGCCGGCTCCAGGCGCTGTACCCCCGACGCCGCTCCTACCTCTATGCGCCGGTCAGCCGAGAGCCCGGCGCCCGGCCGCAACTGAGTCCGCTGCCCGGACCCGGGCGCCGGATCGACCTTTCGGGGGGCGAATGAGCGGGTCGGGCGATCGGCGCTGGCGGGCGCGACTGCTGACGGCCGTGCTGGTCGGGATCGTCGTCGGCGCGGTCGGCGTGTGGGCGCAGAACGAGTCGCTGGTCGGCGTCAACTACGACGACGGGATCTACGCGCTGCTGGCGCAGTCGCTCGCCGACGGTGAGGGCTATCGCCTCGCTTCTCTACCGGTCGACGTCCCCGGTGTGAAGTACCCGCCGCTCTACCCGATGAGCCTGGCCCCGTTCTGGCTGTTGAGTGGAACGCAGGAGGCGGCTCTCGACGCGATGAAGCTGGCGAACGGGGTCTACATCGGCGCCGCCGCAGCGCTCTTCGCCCTCCTGCTCATCGATCTCGGCATCCTCGTCACACCGCTGGCGCTGGCCGTAGCGCTACTCGGCTTTGCGGCGGCCTCGATGATGCTGGTGGCCAGCGGCCTGCTCTCGGAGCCGCTCTATCTCGTTCTGCTGTTCCTCGTCCTCTGGCTGAGCGACCGCACGACCGAGACACCGACGCCCGGCCGGCTCGTCGTCATCGGAGTCCTGGCCGGACTCGTGCTGCTCACCCGCACGGTGGGCGTGGCGGCGTTGGGTGCCGTGCTGGCGGCGACCTGGCACCGCTACGGCCGCCGTCAGGCGCTGGTCGCCGGGGCCGCGGCGCTGCTGGTCGCGGCGCCCTGGATCTTGTATGCGCTGCTCCGGTCGGGCCGAGTGCCGGAGCTGCTGGTGCCCGGTTACGGATCGTACGGTCGGCTGTACCTGGCTCTGATCGCCGAGGCGCCCGTCGCCGCCCTCGACGTGGCGGTCAGCAACCTGGGAGCCATACTCCAGACGCTGGGCGGCAAGCTGGTGCCCGAGGCGGGCGCGACCCTCGAGTCGCTCGTCGGCGCCGCGCTCATCGCGCTGGCGGCCTTGGGCTCCCGGCGGATCTACCGGCAGGCGCCGGCGACGGCCGCGTACCCGTGGCTCTACCTCGTCCTGGTCACCCTCTGGGTCTTTCCGCCCTTCCGCTTCGTCTTCATCCTCTTCCCGCTGCTGCTCGCTCTGGGAGCCGTCGGCTTCCTGGCGCTCGCCGATCGAGCTGGGCAGAAAGCGAAAGCCAGGCTGGGTAAGGGTGTCCGCATCGCGATTCTCGCCGTCGGCGCCGCTGCCCTCGTACACCAGGCCTACCTGGAGCTCGGTGCGGTCCGTGCCCGCGTCTGGGACGGCGGACAGCTGATGAAATCGGCGGCGGCCCGGGAGGTGGTCGACTGGGTCAACGAGAACACCGAGCGGGATGACGTGGTGGCCTTCGAGTTCGATCCGCTCATCGCGTTACACACCGGCAGGCGAGCCGTGCCGAACAACTACGTCCCGGTGCACTCCTGGTACAGTCGCAGCGATCCTCCGCTCGATAGCCTGGCGCGGCTGTTCGCCGGGATGGGTGTGAGCTACGTAGCGGTGCGCCGCTATATCCCGGCCGCCAGCGAACCGATCGATCGGCTGCTGGGAGCCTACCCGGGGAGCCTCGAGCTCGAGTACGTGACGCCCGGCGGCGTGCTGATCTTCAAGACGGATCTCGAGGCGCTCGCCGGACCGCGGCGCGTTGACGACAACGTCGGCGGACCGCAGGGAGGGGAGTCGGGTAATCGGATAGTCGGCGAGTCGGGGAGGTAGGGAGGAATGAGAGACTTCGGGCTTCGAGCGATTACAGCCGATCCGAGGAAGGCGCGGATCTTCTTGCTGGTCTGCGTGGCGCTGGCGTCGGTGGCCGTCTACGCCAACTCGCTTCGCAACAAGTTCGCTTACGACGACGTGGTGATCCTCGAGACCCGCGAGACGGCGCACGGCGTAAGCCACATCCCCGAGCTGATCACCGAGCCCTACTGGGTCGAGGACTATTTCCCCGGCGGCATCTACCGCCCGCTCACCCTCGCCCATTTCGCGCTCGACTGGACGATTTGGAACGGCAACCCCCTCGGCTTCCACCTGGTCAACGTCGTCCTGCACGCCGCCGTCAGCATGCTGGTCGCTCTCTTCCTGCTCCTCTTCTTCCCCTGGTGGGCAGCGCTGGCCGGCGGTTTGGTGTTCGCCGTGCATCCGGTGCATACCGAGGCCGTCGCCAACATCGTCGGCCGGGCGGAGATGCTCACCGCACTGTTCGTCCTCACGGCGACGATCCTCTATGTCCGAGCGAGTCGGCGGAATCGGATCTCGGTCGCCGCCGTCATCGCGATCGCCGCCTGCTACGCGCTGGCCTGCTTCTCGAAGGAGATCGGCGTCGTGATGCCGGGGCTCCTGCTCGCCACCGATCTCACGCTCCCGTCTCGCCGAGAGCCGCCGACCTTCAGGCGATATGTTCGAGCCCGGCTGCCCCTGTTCGCTGTGCTGAGTGGTGTTCTGCTGCTCGTCTTCGCCGCCCGCTGGGCCGTCTTGGGGGCGGCGGTCGAGAGCGTACCGCATCTGACCTTCGCGCTGGACAACAGCTTCACGACCCGCCTGTTCACTATGGCGCGGATCTGGCCGCGCTACTTCGAGCTGTTCCTGCTTCCGTTGGACATGTCGGCCGACTACTCGCCGGCGATCGTGCTGCCGGTCGAGCGGCTGACCGGCTTGGGAGCGCTCGGGTTCCTGCTCCTGTTCGGCAGTCTGGGCATAGCGATAGTCGCTTACCGGCGCGCGGCGGAGTTCAGCATGGCCTTCGCCTGGGTCGCCCTCGCCATCCTGCCGGTATCGAACTTGATCATCACGGCCGAGATCGTGCTGGCCGAGCGTACGCTCTACCTCCCCTCCGTGGCCGTCTCCGTCGTCGTCGCGCTCGCCCTCGCGAAGACCGCCCGGCCTCGGCGCAGCTGGCTCGTCGCAGGGTTGGCCGTCTGGCTGGCCGGCCTCTCCGTCATCACCGTCAATCGCAATCCCGTCTGGTACAACACGCACACTCTCTTCGAGGACATCCGGCAGAAGCACCCGGAGTCGGTGCGGCTGCTCTACGCGCTGGCACTCGACTATCACAAGCGCGGTGAATGGGAGCAGGCTCGCGAGTACTTCAACCTGTGGCTCGAGATCTGGCCCCATCACGCCCCCTGGTTGGGTCAGTACGCCGCCGCGCTGGCCGACTACGGCGAGTTCGAGCGAGCCGATAGCATGATCAACAGGGCGATCGGCATGAAGCCCAGAGTCCTCACATTCCACCGGCTGCGGGCCATCATGCGCCTGGACGCCGGCGACCCGCAGGGCGCTCTGCAGGCCATCGACCAATCCGTCGACATCGTCGGCCCCCACCCCGACTTTCAGGGCCTGAGAGCCGAAGCTCACGAGCGGCTCGGACAATTCCCCGCCGCCGTCCAGGCTCAGGAGGCGGCGCTCCAAGGCTGGGGGGACGAGGCCACCTGGCACGGATGGTTTCGCCTGGCACGGCTGCGGGCCGCGGCAGGCGACACCGCCGGCGCACTCGCGGCGCTCGCCGTCGCCCGGCAACGGCCCGGGGCCAGCCCCGAGCTCGCCGACTCGGTCGAGCGCGGGTGGAAGCGGCTACCTTGATATTTGACAAGGAGTTAGGGGGCCGGGCGCGAGCCCGATCGCCCGCGTTGCGGGATGCCAAGACCGTTGCAGAATGCGGCTTCGCGGGGGCCGCGGCGGCCGCCCGCTCGCCGGCGCCCCGACCCCCTAAGCCCTTGTTGTGTAACGCCTTGTATCTTGAGGCCCCATCTTGGTCCCGAGTTTGCAAGTACCCGAGCGGAAGGACTAGTTCGAACCCGGGCGAGAACGCGAATAGGAGGGTAAGAGATGTCACGCAAGGGTTTCACGTTGATCGAGCTTCTGATTGTGGTCGTGATCATCGGCATTCTGGCGGCGATCGCGATCCCGAAGTTCGCCAACACCAAGGAGAAGGCCTACGTCTCGGCCATGAAGTCGGACCTGAGGAACCTGGCGGCTGCTGAGGAAGCGTACTTCGCAGACGAGCTGAGCTACACCAGCACGCTGGCCAACCTCGACTACAACGAGACGAACCAGGTCAACGTTGCCGTCGGTGAGGCGACCGCGAAGGGTTGGGCGGCCACGGCGACGCACGACGGCCTGAAGAGCGGCAGTAAGTGCGCGATCTACTACGGAGGTGCTTCAGCCGTCACGCCAGCCACTCAGGAGGGTGTGATCGAGTGCACCATCGTGAAGTAACGGTGCACTGGCCGAAATCTCGCACTTCACGAGAGAGGGTAGCGCGGAGGGCCACCTCCGCGCTATTCTTTTAGGGCACCCCCCGCCAGGTCGGCGTGGCCGGCCGGATCGTTCCCCCACACGATACAACGATGAGCGCCGGAGTTCGGTGAAGCGGGTTGCCTCACTGCGTCGCGAGCTGATCGTGGCATTGGCTCTGTTACTGGTTGCCGCCCTCGGGCTGGCCGCCGTCGGCGTCGTGCTGTGGCTGCCCGTCGGCCAGTCCACCGCCAGGATCGTGCTGTTCCTGGCCATTCTCGTCGCCATCGATGTCGGTATATTCCTGATACTCGGGGACTATCTCCTGCGCCAGATGGTGCTCAAGCCGGTCCGTGCCATCGTAGACGGCGCCGAGGCGATCGCCCGGGAGGATTTCTCGGGTCGGATCCGGGTGGAAGGCGCCCGGGAGCTGGAACGCCTGGCGATCAGCGTCAACGAGATGGCGGAGAAGCTGATCCAGAACCAGCGGCGCCTGACGGACAACATTCAGTCGCTGAACGACGTGAACCGGGCGCTGACCGAGGCGCGCGACGAGTTGGTGCGAGCCGAGAAGCTGGCCTCGGCAGGCCAGTTGGCCGCCGGTATCGCGCACGAGATCGGCAATCCGCTCGGTGCGATACTCGGCTATCTGGAGATCGCCGAACGACGACCGACGATCAAGCAGGAGATCATCGACGACATGCGCCGCGAGGCGAGGCGCATCGATAGGATCGTCAAGGGCCTGCTCGACTACGCCCGACCGCGACAGCCGGCGCCGCGAGCCATCGAGGTCAACGAGGTCGTCACCGGCGCCATCGGCCTGGTCGAGGCGCAGGGCCACCTCAAGCAGATCGAACTGGCTCTCGAGCTGAGCGAAGACGTCACGACCGTGCACGCCGATCCGCACCAGCTCGAGCAGATCATGGTGAACCTGCTGCTCAATGCCGTCCAGGCCGTCGACGGCACGAGCGGCAGCTTCATCAGGGTGATGACCGAGACGATGCCCTTCGAGGCCAGTCAGCCGCCCGCCCGGCGGCGCGACGACCCGCCCGGCATCGACTACTCGCACCTGCGGCGTCTGCAGGCCCGGCGCGAGGGGCTCACTCCGCCCCCCTTCAGCGCCGGCGCCAAGGTCGTTCGCATCTCGGTGTTGGATAACGGGCCGGGCATTCCCCAGGAGATCCTCGACCGTGTCTTCGACCCGTTCTTCAGCACGAAGGAGACCGGGCAGGGCACCGGGCTCGGACTGGCCGTGTCGGCCCGGCTGATCGAGGCGATGGGCGGTACGATCGCGGTCGACAGCTCGGATGACGGCGGCGCCTGCTTCTCTATCGTGTTACCGACGGCGCGGCCTGAGAGAGAAGAAGAGACAACCGAGGAAGAGTAAGTGAAGGTACTCGTAATAGACGACGAAGCTGGAGTCCGTCGCACCCTGTCGATGATCCTGGAGGACGAGGGGTACCAGGTCATCACCGCCTCGGACGGCAAGGAAGGCCTCGACCGTGCCTTGAAGGAGGAGCCCGACCTCATCCTCTGCGACATAAGAATGCCGCGGATGGATGGGCTCGAATTCCTCGAGCAGTACCGCAAGAAGAACGGCCAGGCGCTGGTCATCACCATCACCGCCTACGGCAGCACCGAGCTGGCCGTCGAGGCGATGAAGAAAGGCGCCTACGACTACCTGCCCAAACCGTTCACCACCGCCGAGGTCGTGCTCACGCTCCGTAAAGCGGAAGAGCGCGAGAAGCTGCGCCGCGAGGTCACCCGTCTGCGCAAGCGGGTCAAGGCGGACCAGCGCTACCCCGAGATCGTCGCCAAGAGCGCCGGGATGCGTGAGGCCGTCGAGCTCGCCACCAAGGTGGCTCAGCATCCGTCCACCGTCCTGATCACCGGCGAAAGCGGGACCGGCAAAGAGCTCATCGCCCGGCTGATCCACGGCGCCAGTCCCAGGGCGAACCGGCCGTTCGTGCCGATCAACTGCGGCGCGATACCCGAGAACCTGCTGGAGTCGGAGCTGTTCGGTCACGTCAAGGGCGCGTTCACCGGCGCGCACGTCGATCGGGCGGGCCTGTTCGAGGAGGCGGACGGCGGCTCGCTGTTCCTGGATGAGATCGGCGAGCTGCCTTCCCAGCTCCAGGTCAAGCTGCTGCGTGCCCTGCAGGAGGGCGAGATCCGGCGCGTCGGTGACAGTGCCGCCCGCAAGGTCGACGTCCGGCTCGTCGCCGCCACGGCCCGCGACCTCGAGCAAGAGGTTCGCGAGGGGAACTTCCGATCCGACCTCTACTACCGCATCAACGTGGTGCGAATTCACCTGCCGCCGCTGCGACAGCGGACGGAGGACATTCCGCCGCTCACTCGCCACTTCATCGAGAAGTTCGCCAAGCAGCTCGCCATCGGCGTGAGCGGCTTCGAGCCCGCCGCGATGAAGCTGCTGCTCGTCCACCCCTGGTACGGGAACGTGCGGCAACTGGAGAACGTCGTCGAGCGGGCGATGGTGCTCGCTGAAGGGCCGACGGTCAGGCCTGAGGATCTGCCCGATTTCATCCGCCACCCGGAGACGTCGGTGGAAGGGCCGTTCGAGTCGCTGCCGGCGGACGAGCTGTCGATCAAGAAGCAGACCGCCGAGCTGGAGCGGCGCCTCATCGGGCGCGCGCTTCAGGTGACCGACGGCAACCGCACCAAGGCGGCGGAGCTCCTCGATCTCAGCTACCGGGCGCTGCTCTACAAGATCCGCGACTACGGGCTCGGTTAGGGAATTCGGGAACCCATGATCGCCGGGTCGCTGACACCGACTCCGCGCGTCGGTCCCCGGCGACTCACTGGCGCAGAATTCCTCGACCTTTCTTGCCTGCCGCGCCCCGACGTTGACGTTTTGTTGACACCCTACCCCTAATCTCATTCCAGCGTGCCTTCCGGCCGTCCCCTTCAGCACAGGACCGGCCGGGCTCATCGATTCCTCTTGCCGGAGGGTGTGGATGCGATCAACGAGGGGGACGACGCTCGCCGAGCTTGCCGTCGTGCTGGTCGTCCTCGGTGCCGTCTTGCTGATCGCGCTGCCCGGCCTGGCCCGGGCGCGGGCGCGGGTCGAGGTGGCGCTGGCCCGCGAGCGCTTCGCGACGGTGCACGCGCTGGCCCGCCAGATCTCCGTCCAGTACGGTCGGATCGCCAGGCTGCGACTCGATCCCCTCGGCGGTCGCGCCTGGGTGACGGTGGACACGAGCACCCGGGCCGGGCTGGCGGTCCTGGACACGCTGGGCTGGGTCGCGCTCGCCGGGCGCGAGGTCGGCGGCGTCCAGCTCGAGGCGGCGCCGCGCACCTTCTGCTTCGATCCCCGCGGGCTGGCGACGGCGCGTGGTGACTGCGATCTGCCGAACGCCACCCTCGTATTTCGGTGCGGCGCCGTCGCCGACACGATCACCGTATCACGGCTCGGGAGGTTGCTACGGCGCTGAGACGCAGGGATCCCGGCCCCGCCCGGTCCGGTTTCACGCTGGTCGAGGTCGTCGTGGCGCTGACCGTTCTCGCGGTGGGAATTCTGGGCCTCTCGGGCACGGTCGGCGTGGTGGCTTCCAGGATGAGCGCCTCGCTGCTGGAGACCCGGGTGACGGCCTGCGCGCAGGCCGAGCTCGAGACTCTGCTCGCCCGCGGGCCCGAACTGCCCGAGCAGGGAGAGCGCCGGCACGGTGGTCTGGAGGTCAGCTGGCGGGCCGGCGGAGGTGATCTGAAGGAGATCCGCGTTGTCGTTCGCGGTCGGCTCGCCGGTTCCGAGGTCGCCGATACCGTGGCCACCCTGGTGAGCCTGCGGTGAGCGTTCGGCGGGCGGATCTCGGCCGGCGGCGGCGCCCGTCCGGCTATGCCCTGGTCGAGATCTCGGTCGTTCTTGTTCTGGCCGCGCTGCTCACGGCAGCGGCCTTCGCCGTACTGTCGAGCCAGCGCCGGTTCTATGCCGGCCAGCTTCAGGTCGCGGCGCTGCGCGACCAGGCTCGGGTCGCGTTGACGGTTCTGAGCGTCGAGCTCAGGGCGGCGAGCCCGGTGGCGGGCGACCTGTACGCGATTGCCGCCGACAGCGTGGCGCTTCGCTCCTACACGGGGTTCGGCGTGGCCTGCGGCGCGAGCGGGGACGAGATCGCGCTGCGGCGGATCGCAGGGATCTTTCCGGGATCGCCCCACGACAGCATTCTCGTGTTCCTGGGACGCGACGTTGCCGCCGGCCGGGACGAGCCGTGGGGCGGAGCCGCGGTCGTGGGGGCGCGCGATGCGATGGGCGGTCGCTGCCCGGACGGCGGCCGGCCCGACCGAGTGCTGCGGCTGAGCCGGCGGCTCGACGACACCGTCGCCGGTGCGGCGGTGCGTGGATTCCGTCCCTACGTCTATCGGCTCTACGCGGGTGCCGACGGCCGCTGGTGGCTGGGACAGAAGCTGCGCCATGGCCGCTTCCAGCCTGTAGCCGGCCCCTTCGCCGATCCGGCGGCGCGAGGGCTGCGGTTCGAGTTCCTCGACGGCGACGGCGAGCCGACGGCGGATGCGCGCGCCGTCGTTCGGGTGCGTGTGTCGGTGCTGGCGCAGAGCCACCGACGCGCTCCGCTAAGAGCGGGATCCCGCTTGCTCCACGACTCCCTGTCCACCGTCGTCTTGCTCAGAAACTCGTGCGGGGACGGGGCCCGGTTGGACGGGTGCAGCGGTTCGCTTTGAGGGCGGGGCCGCGACGGTGCGGTGCCCGGCCGGGCGATCGCCGCGGGCTCGCTCTGCTGGTCATGGTCTTCGCCATCGTCATCGTCGCGGCCGTGGTGTCCATCGGCTACCTGGCGGCGGCCCAGCAATTCCGCGTCGGTCTCGCCGGTCGGCAGGGTGTTGCGGCCTTCTTCGCCGCGGAGGCAGGGCTCGACGCCGGGCTATCAGGTTGGGACACTGCGATAGCCACGCTGCAGCCGGGCGCGACGAGACCGCTGGCGTCGGGACGCTTGGCTACCGGCGCCGCCTACGACACCCGGGTCACCCGGCTGGACGCCGGCTCCGAGGCAGGTCGTGCCCGCTACCTCATGGTCTCGACCGGCCGCGCCCACGGACCTTGGGGTGGCCGGCGCCAGGTCGCGCTGTTCCTGCAGGCGGGGAGCACGAACGGTCCTTGCCGTGTCGCAGCGCTGGCGACGCGCGGCGATCTCACCGTCGATGACGCGGCCGTGATATCGGGGTTCGATCGAGTGCCCGAGGCCTGGGCTGATGCGCCCGGCACCTGCGCCGAGCGTGCGGTGCGCTCCGGCCCGGGCGTCGTCTTCTACGGCGATGGCTCGCTCACCGCGATCGCCGACGCTGCGGTCCGTGGCCGGCCCCCGACTCGACAGCTCGCCGATGACCCGACGGGTTGGCTCTCTGCGGCCGATCGCTGGCTCGCGGACCTGGCCGGGCTCGCCGATCACCACATCCCGGCGGATGCCGTTCTGGACCGCATCGAGCCGGCGGTCCGACCCGAGCGGACTTGCGACCGGCTCGCTCCGGAAAACTGGGGCGCGCCCGATGATCCCGGCCACCCCTGCTTCGAGTACCTGCCGATCATCCACTCCGAGGCCGACCTGCACATCGCTGCCCGGGGCAGCGGCCAGGGCGTCCTGTTGGTCGAGGGGGACCTGGAGATCGACGACGGCTTTCAGTTCTTCGGCGTCGTCGTCGTCCGCGGCTCGCTCAAGGTCCGGGGCAGCGACAGCCGGCTGCACGGCGCGGTCATCGTCCTGAACGCCGATCTAGAGGTCAGCGAGGTCACTTCCGGGGCTCGGATCGATCTCGCCAGCTGCCCCTTCCACCGGGCTCTCCTAGGCCCGAAACTCCATTTACCGCACCCCCTTGCGGAATTTGCCTGGTTAGAGATATTGGAGTAAGGTTACGCCCGGGTAGCCGGGTCTTACTCCCCCCGTCGTAGTTGACAAAGTGACCGCGGGGGGCTATCATACAGAGCCCTACCCCTAGGTCCCACTACAGCTTAGTCACCTTCGCTTTCACCGTCGCATGAGGTCGAGGGAGCTTTCACCTTAGGAACCTAGCCTTTCGACAACTATGCCTCTCTTCGGAATGGGCCGCAGCAAGCGGACCGTAGGACTCGACATCGGTAGCGGCTACATCAAGCTGGTCGTCATGCAGCACGGCAAAGGCCGCCCGCGCATCGTCAAGGCGGCGGCGACCCCGTTGGTCGCTGACGCTATCGTCGAGGGCGAGGTCATGGACCCGACCCTCGTGGCCAGCACGATACGCTCGCTCACCGAGACCGCGGGGGTGAAGGACAAGAAGGTGGTAACCGCGGTTGGCGGCCGCGACGTCATCATCAAGCGGATCCAGATGGATCGGATGAAAGAGTCCGATGCCCGCGAAGTGATCCGCTGGGAGGCCGAGCAGCACGTGCCCTTCGACATGGAAAGTGTCGAGCTCGATTTCCAGATCCTCGATCCTATGGACGAGGGGCTGCAGATGTCCGTGCTGCTCGTGGCCGCCAAGCGTGAGCTGGTCGAGAACAAAGTCGCACTGCTCCTCGACGCCGGCCTCGAGCCCGAGGTCATCGACATCGATGCCTTCGCCCTCCACAACGCGTTCGAGCTGAACTACCCCGAAGCTATGACAGGCGTCGTCGGGTTCGTGAACATCGGACACGAAACCACGAACGTGAACCTGCTGGAGAACGGCGTCCCCGTCCTCACCCGGGACCTCGCCTTCGGGACCCGGCGGCTCCGCGAGAGCCTCCAGCGCGAACGCGGCCTCACCGCCGATCAGGCCGAGGACGTCCTGGAGGGTCGAGCCAGCGATCCCGAGCTCGAAGACTTCATCGGCCAGCGCGCCGAGGAGGTCGCACTCGGCGTCGAGCGAGCCGCCGCCTTCCTGCAGGCGAGCTCCACTCAGGCCGGCCTGTCCAGGATCTACGTCTGCGGCGGTGGCGCACGTGTGCTCCGTATGGCGGAGGCCCTGGCCGACCGCCTGCAGGTCCCCGCCGAGATCGCGAATCCCGTGCAGCGCGTCGACGTCGATCCGGGCGCCTTCGATCTGATCTCTATCGCCGATATGGGCCCGATGCTCATGCTCCCAGTCGGCCTCGCGCTGCGGCGCGCCGCGTGATAGACGCGACTGACACTGACCTCAACCCCGGACGGATGCTCAGATGCTGGCCTTGATCGAGATGAACCTTCTCCCCGGCGGAAAGCGGGGAGCAGTGCGGCAAAAGGGCGGACGCAAACCGTCCCTCCCGAAGTTCGAGGGACTGCGCGACATGATCAAAGGCGATCCCTGGGTCATTGGAGTCGCCGTCCTCGCGATCATCGCTGTGCTCCATCTCGGGTTCACCTGGTTCAGGCAAGGTGTGCAGCTCGGTGGGATCGAAAGGGAGCTGGAGATCCAGCGTCAGGACTCGGTGCGCTATGCCGAAGCCATCGCCGCCGCGGACAGCCTCCAGGCCCGCGCCGATACCCTGCAGCGAAAGGAAGCCATCATCCGCGAGATCGATTCCGATCGCTTCGTCTGGCCGCACATCATGGACGAGATCAGCGAGGCACTCCCCGAGTACACCTGGCTGACGGGCGTCGCCCAGACCGCCGGGACCGGCAGCAACATCGAGTTCCGGATCAGCGGGATGGCCGGGCAGACCCCGGCACTCACTCGCTTCATGCGCAACCTGGAAGACTCGCCCTTCATTCAGGACGTCCGCTTGACCTCGGACGAGCAGATACAGCAGGGGGCGAGACTCGTTCACAGCTTCGTACTGACGGCTCGCTACCAGATCCCGGATCCCGCCGTGATCGTAACCGAGCCGATCATCCTGGCAGGGGAGTAGAGCCGTGGCCCTACTACCGGCTGATCCCAGAGGACGAAAGCAGGCGCTGATCCTGATTATGGCTCTCGTCGGCGCGGGGTGGTACGTCGGGAAGATGTACGCGCTCGACCCACGGCAGACGGAGGTCAACGTCCTCCGAGGCCAGTTGGAGAACCTCGAGACCCAGAACCGGCGCTCCCGGGCCCTCGCGGCTCGCAGGGATGACCTCAACGTTCGCATGGAGCTCCAGGAACGCCAGCTCAGGATCTTCGAGGAGTTCATCCCGGAATCGGAGGAGGTCGCCGAGTTGCTCGATGCCATCACCGCCGAGGCGCGGCTCACCGGCATCGTACCGCAGAGCTTCCGGCCCCAGGCCGATGAGCCGGGCGACTTCTACACCAAGCGGACCTGGGAGCTCACCATCTACGGCGAGTATCACGACATCGGCAGGTACCTGGCGCGCGTCGCCTCCCTGCCGCGCATCATCAAACCCGCGAACGTGAGCATCGGGTTGGCACCGCGCAGCCGCGCCACCCGCGACATGATCGCTCCGCTCGAAGTCTCATTGAGAATCGAAACCTTCGTACTCGGAGGCCTGTCCGGCGAACAGCCGGCAGAAGGCCAGGGAGCGTCCTAACGTGGCTAACGCCGTCCTGATCCTCGTCTCGGCGCTTGCCAGCTTGGCGGGCGGCCCAGCGCCCGACCCGCCGGCGGTCCAGGACTCCGCCAGCGCCGGCCAGACGTCCGAGCAAGAGGCTATATACCGGCGCGAGAAGTTCGTCTATCCGTCGGACAACCGCCGTAATCCGTTCGTCAGCCTGGTCGGACCCGAGGTCGATTCGGGCCCCATCTTCGAAGACCTCGACCTGGTAGGGATCATCTTCGGAGGCTCGGTTGGCAGTGTCGCCACGGTCATCGACCGCGCGACCGATAAGCGATACCGCGTGCGCCGCGGCGACACCGTCGGCTCCGCGCGCGTGGTCGAAATCCGGCCCGACGCAGTCGTCTTCCAGGTCACCGAGTTCGGCGTGACCCGCAGCGAGACACTGCGCATTAGGCGAGGTGAAGAAGAGGAGGAGCAAGGATGATGCTCCATACGCTGTTGTTCTTGTGGGCAGCGGCAGGAGGCGACGACCCTGCCAACGTGACCGAGCTCCGAGTCGTACCCGCGAGCGCCGGCTATACAGAGGTCGTCGTCCGCATGAGCGGCGAAGTCAGTTACTCCGACTTCCTGCTCACCGACCCGCCCCGCTTGATCGTTGACCTCAAAGGCGCCCGCCACGCCCTGCCGAGGGACAACTTTGAGGACATCAATCGCGGCGGCGTGATCCGCGTCCGCACGAGCCAGTTCCGAGACGATGTGGTCCGCATCGTCGTGGAGCTCTCGGAGCCGACAAGCTACACGCTCGTTCGTCAGGGCGGCGAGATCAGAGTCTCCTTCCCCAACCTCGCGGGCGTCGCCTTCGACTCGTGGGGCAGCGAGCCAGGCTCGGCCGCCGCCGTCCCCGCTCGACCGGTCGAGCCGGCGCCTCAGCCCGATAATCGCAACGCCGCTCGGCAGCAGGACCCGCAGCCCCAGGCTCGGGTCGGACCCGTGAGCCAGATGCCCCGCATCACCGTCACGTTCGAGAACACCGACATTCGTGACGTTCTGAACAACTTCGCCGACTTCACCGGCAAGTCGTTCGTGCCCGGCGCAGGTGTCGCGGGCACCGTCACGGCCAACATCCGTAACCAGCCGTGGGACCTGGCCCTCAGGGCGATCCTCGAGGCGCACGGCCTGACCGCCGTCGAGACATCGACCGGGATCATCCGTGTCGATCAGCTGGAGAACCTGCAGCAGCGACAGCAGCTGATCCAGCTGGAGACGCAGATCCTCAAGGTCAACTACGCGCCGGTCGAGGAAGTCGCCGCCGCCCTGGCGCCGGCACTCTCCGAGCGCGGCCGCGCCATATCCAATGCGGCGACGAACTCGATCATCGTCACCGACCTGCCGGCCAACGTCGAGATCGCCCGCCAGATGGTCACCGACCTCGATGTGCGTACCCCGCAGGTCGTCATATCCGCCAAGATCATCTTCGTCGATCGCAGCGATATCGAGGAGTTCGGCGTCGCTTGGGACTTGAAGGATTCGGGCGGCAATCAGGTCAACCTGCTCAACCCGGGCCCGTCACTCAATCCCTCGGAGTGGGAGATCGTCGACGCCGACTTCGACGGCGTGCCCGAGACCGTGGTCAGGCCGAAGACGAACGAGAACCAGGTCTCCTTCGCCGGATCGTCTATCGCCGCCCTCGCCAACGCCAGGGACCGCGTGACGTCGCCGGCGCTGGTCCTGCTCACCTCGACTGCGATCGGCGACTTCAGGCTGTTCAACTTCATCGAAGTCCTCGAACGCATGGAGCTGTCCGACATCGTCGCCGCCCCCACGATCCAGACGATGGACAACCAGCAGGCCGAGATCCTGGTCGGCGAACGTACACCGGTCCGCGTCGTCGACGCCGGCGCCGGCGGTGGCCTGGGAGCTCAGGGCGGCGGCGCCCAGGGCGCGCAGGCCCAGTTCCCGCAGGCGACCGTCGACTATCAGGAGACCGGCATCAAGCTGCAGGTAACGCCGCACATCACATTCGACCGGCAGATCGTCATCGATCTGCACGCCGAGCGGTCGGGAGTCGCGGTCGCACCGGGCGATATCGGCTTCACCTTCCGCACCCAGGAAGGGACTACCCGCCTGATTCTGGCTGACGGCGAGACCGGAGTCATCGGTGGACTCACCATCACCGAAGTGACCGAGAGCGAAAGTGGCATTCCGATCTTGATGGACCTCCCCCTCGTCGGGCCACTGTTCCGGACCACCAGGTCTGATGAGACTAAGCAAGACCTGTTGATCCTGGTGACCCCACATATCGTGGACGAGCCAGTGGCAACACGCTAGAACGGTCGGGCGCCGGTAGCGGCAGCAACACCGGCGCCACGACTCGCTCTGCTTTCAACTGAGGGAGTAGTCTTATGCTAAGCGTACGGGGTTGGGCACGGCTGTTGATGGGGACGATGGCCGTGACCGTCTTGGGACTTGCGGCCTGCGAGGAGGACGACTCGCTCTACGGACCGCTCGTCGACACTGCGCCGCCCGTCGTCTCGATTAGCGGCGCCCAGACAGCGGGCGACACTCTGACGACGACCGTCGATGCCGAGGACTTCATCGCCCTCGCCTTCGTGGTCACCGAGCTGCGGCGCACGGATCAGTTCGAGACCGTGATCACCGCCGAGGGCGACACCGTCGTGCTCGGCCGGCTGATCGCAGTCGATACCACTCGCTTCGCCGGACGGACGGTGCAGGCCACCGTGAGCACCACGTTCTACACCGGCTTCACGAACCCGACGAACGTGCAGATACGGGCGATAGCGGTAGACTCGCAAGAGAACGAGGCGACAGCCTCGGCCGTCGTGACCGTAGGGGGCGGCCCGGGCGGCCCGATCGGTGCGCCGACGATCTCGATCTACTCGCCGCTGCCCAACTCGACCGTGCGCGACAACACGCTCATCCGGGTCGGCGTCCGGGCGAGCGACATATCGGGGCTCCAGCAGCTCAACGTGGTTCTCACCAACCCCGCCGCCAGCCCGCCGGCCATCCCAGCGGCCGACACCATCAGGTTTGCAGTGTTCCGCACCGATGTGGACACGCTGCTGGATTTTTTTATACCTGAGGGGGCCTTGGGCACGCTGACCATCACTGCTGAAGCGATCAACCTCAATACGCTCAGCTCGCTGGCCCAAATCGAAGTTACCGTGGCGACGGAGGCTCCCGACGATACCAATCCGCCAATCGTCAGCATGCTCGTTACGGGTGGCACGCAGCGGCGACAGGACGAGCCGCCGCGCATGGAGGTCGACGACTCCCTGCTGTTCAACATCGTCGCACTCGACCAGGAGACCGCGATCACCCGCGTGGGCGTGACTATCGTCGTTCGGAATAACAAGACGACCGGTACGGTGATCGATACGCTCTTCGTGGACAGCGTGATGAGTACCGCGATCAGCGGTACGGTACCCGTGGCATTCGGGGTGAGGCCGCTGGATCTGCCGGCCGCCGTCTTCACCGAGGCGGACATCCCCGACACCTTGTTCTTCGAGCTGACCGGCTGGGCGTTCGACGCCGCCACACCGTCGAACTGCGGCGCTACCGTCGATCCCGAAGGCTCCGAGGCCAGCCTTGCCTGTACCGGCACCGGCCCCGTCCACGCCGCAGGGATTCAGGGCGGGTTCCTGGAGCGGCTCATCGTCGCGGGCCGAACGATCGGCATCGCGCAGGGCGCGCTGATCGCCGACGCCGTGGTCGACACGATCCGCGAGCTGATGCTGCTCTCCGACTTCAACTTCGGTGTCGTGCGCCCGTTCGATCTGCGCAACGAGGTCTTCCTCGACAACGTCCCGGTCGGCTCCGATCCCTGGGGCGTCGGGATCGACCTGACGGAGGACCTGCTGCTGGTCGGCAACTCCGGCGGCACGAACATATCGGTCGTCGACCTCGGGCCGCGCTCGCCGGGCTCGCCCGCCGTCGGCAACGAGATCGACCGCTACCAGACCCAGGACCTCAAGGTCTTCCAGGTCGATGAGGCGTACGACGCGATCGGGCGCAAGATCTTCCCGGTTACCTTCTACGACTACTCCGACCGTCCGCAGTTCCTGGCGCAGGCGGCGAACAACTACATCCTCTACTCGACGGTGCCGGCGAGGGCGGACCTTGCGGGTACGATCCGGGAGTACGATCCGGTCGATCGGGAGATCCGCTTCTTCGTCGGCTATGCAGGGCGCGAGAACCCCGGCAACCCGCAGATCCAGATCATCAACGCGGACTCGGTGTTCAGCATCAACGGCGCCCGTCAGTTCGTGGTCTGCGATCACACGCGCGGCAATTTCGCCAACGCGTCCTGCATCATCGCCAGTGACTCGCTGTCCGATGCCACGATTCAGGTTGCCGCGAAAATCGCGGCAGAGAACTGGGACGTGGAAATCTTCACCGATCTGGACATCGGGAGCATCGCCCTCACCGACACCACGCTGGTCGCCGCCAGCGGCGACAGGGAGTACATCGCGTTCGGTGAAGGCGATACGCCGGGCCGGGCGGGCCGAGTCATGCTCTACCGTTCGGCGGATGGTTCGATCAGCAACGGCCTGCAGGTCACCGACCTGACCGGGAACGCCGAGGAGAAGGTGTTCGGCCTCGCGCTCAACAACGACGGCAGTCTCGGTGTGGTCAGGGGAACGATGGCCTACTTCTTCGGCCCGGATCCCAGCGGCGTGAACGTCCTCAGGATGCTGGGGACGAACGACAGGATCAACCCGGACGGCGCGGGCGCGGCGCTGCATCCCGACAACGACATTACGGCCAGCCCGCCGGAGGGCGACGATCCCTCCAGGCGTCTCACGTTCCTGGGCTCCGGTGATGCGCGAGTCGAGATCGTCGATGCCCACTTCTACGAGGTGCCGCGCGGGAACCTGCTGATTCGCGATCCGATCCTCGGGCCGCTGCGGATCAGCCGGAGGTTGCCTCCCGATCCGGCGGAGGTCATCCTGAAGCTGTACGGCATCACGGAAAACGGCGTGGTGGTCATACCGGTTAAGGACACCGATATCATTCCCTTCTAGGGTCGCCCAGGCGCGGCCCCGACAACGGGCAGCCAAGCCGCCTGACCAGCCCGGGCCACCAGACGCGGCCGACGCCGTCGTCGCTGGCCCGGGGGTGGCCGGGCGGCTTTCCCTTGTTCGGGAGGTCGAATGCTGGTGCACTTCAAGTTCGTGACGGCAGGTGAATCACACGGCCGGGCGCTCGTCGCCGTCGTCGAGGGCGTTCCCGCCGGCACGCCGCTGGATGCAGAGCTGATTCGCCGCGAACTGGGCCGTCGGCAGCTGGGGCATGGCCGCGGTGGCCGGATGAAGATCGAGCAGGATGCGGCCGAGATCATCTCCGGCGTGCGGCTGGGCGAAGCGCTCGGCTCGCCGGTCGCCCTGCTGATAGCGAATCGCGACTGGGAGAACTGGCAGCTGGCCATGTCGGTCGAGCCGCAGCCCCAGGCGAGTGATGCCGACCTGCGACGCGTCAGCTTGCCGCGTCCCGGACACGCCGACCTGGCGGGGCTGCTCAAGTACGATCGCCGCGACGCGCGCGACGTGCTCGAGCGCTCGAGCGCCCGCGAGACGGCCGCCCGCGTGGCGGCCGGCGCGGTCGCCAAGCGGCTGCTGGACGAGTTCGGGATCAGTGTGGCCAGCCATGTCGTTTCGCTCGCCGGCGTCGAGGCGCGTCGCCTGGAGCCCGGCGACTATCCCGACGACATCAACGCCGCCGCCGACCCATCGCCGGTGCGCTGCCTGGACGCGCGGGCCGAGGCTCGCATGATCGAGGCGATAGACGAGGCGGCCGCCGCCGGAGACACGGTGGGCGGCATCTTCGAGGTTGTGGCCCGGGGACTCCCGGTCGGACTCGGCAGCTACGTCTCCGGGGAGCGGCGGCTCGACGCCAGACTGGCTGGCGCCATCATGTCGATTCAGGCGATCAAAGGCGTCGAGATCGGCCTCGGCTTCGACGCGAGCCGGCTGCGCGGCTCCCAGGTTCATGACGAGATCGAGCTGGCGCCCGAGCGGAGGCGCACTGGCGGGTTCCGGCGTCGTACGAACCGTGCCGGCGGTCTGGAGGGGGGGATGACCAACGGAGAGCCGTTGACGATCCGTGTAGCCATGAAGCCGCTCTCCACATTGATGCGGCCCCTGGCAAGCGTCGACCTCGAGAGCGGGGAGTCCGCGGCAGCTGTCCGGGAACGCAGCGATGTGAGTGCTGTCCCGGCCGCCGCTGTGATCGGGGAGTCGATGGTCGCGATCGTCCTCGCCGACGCGCTGCGCGAGAAGTTCGGCGGCGACTCGCTCGCGGAGATGCGCGCGAACTTCGAGTCCTACCTCGAACGACTGGCGCGACGCCGTGATTGAGCGGATCGTCCTCATCGGCTTTATGTGCGCCGGCAAGTCCACGGTCGGCCGCCTCCTGGCCGATCGGCTCGGCTGGCAGCTCGTCGACTTCGACGAGACCATCGAACGCATCCAGGAACAGACCATCGCCGACATCTTCCGCCATCACGGTGAGAGCCACTTCCGCCGACTCGAGGCGGAGCTCACCGGACAGCTGGAAGATCGTAGGAACGTCGTCCTGGTGCCCGGCGGCGGCTGGATGACGCAGCACGGCCTGGTCGAGCGCCTGCGACCCGCCAGCCTGTTCGTCTGGCTGCGGGTTCGCGCCGACACCGTCTTCGACCGCCACTCCCGGCTCGCGCCCGGGGACCGACCGCTGCTCGCCGTTGATGACCCGCGCGGCGCCATCCAGACACTCCTGGCGGCCCGCGAACCCTTCTATCGGCAGGCCGACGTGACGATCGACACGGACGAGCGGCCCGCCGACGAGGTCGCCGGGCGGATCATCGACCTCCTGCGTCCTCGGCCGCCGCAGGCCGGGGATGACGCCCAGTGTTGACAAGCCGTTGATTCCTGCTAGCCATCGTCAACGTTGCAGGCCCCGGGAAACCACCGGGCCGCGTTCGGGGTAAGCGGTGGGCGGGATGGACTGAGGATATGGCTGAGAGGAAGAAGAAAGGCACGGGCAAGCGAGCCGCTAGGGCCAGGAAGGGCGGCGCCGAGACCAGGCTGCTCGTCGTCGAGTCGCCGGCCAAGGCACGCACGCTCGATCGCTATCTCGACAACAGCTACGTCGTCAAGGCGTCAGTGGGACACATCCGCGACCTGCCGAAGCGCGAGCTCGGCGTCGATGTCGAGAACGGATTCGAGCCCGCCTACGTCACCATCCGTGGAAAAGGCAAGGTCATCAGGGAGCTCAAGCAGGCGGCCAAGACCGCGGATGTCGTGCTGCTGGGGACCGACCCGGATCGCGAGGGCGAGGCGATCGCTTACCACGTCGCCGAGCAGCTCGGCTACCGCTCAAAGAACGGCCGACGCTTCAGACGCGTGCTGTTCGAGGAGATCACACCGGACGGCGTCACACAGGGCCTCGAGAACCCGACCGAGATCGATTTACGCAAGGTCGACGCCCAGCAGGCTCGCCGCATCCTCGACCGGCTGGTCGGCTACAAGGCCAGCCCCTTCCTCTGGAAGCCGATACGCCCCGGCCTCTCGGCCGGCCGCGTCCAGACCGTTGCCCTACGGCTGATCTGGGAGCGCGAGGAGGCGATCCGCAGATTCGAGCCCCAGGAGTACTGGACGGTCGAAGCGTTGCTCGCCAAGGACGATCAACGCTTCACCGCCAAGCTGCACCACCTGGACGGCGGTAAGCCCGATCTGCCCGACGAAGCGGCCGCGACCGCAGTGCTCGATGCGGTGAGGACCGTTCCCTTCCGGGTCACGAAGGTCAGACGCAAAGAGCGACGTAAGAACCCCGCCGCCCCGTTCACGACCTCGACGCTGCAGCAGGAAGCGGCCAAGCGTCTGCGCTTCTCGGCCAAGCTGACCATGCGTGTCGCCCAGCAGCTCTATGAGGGTGTCGAAGCCGCCGGTGAGGCCATCGGTCTCATCACCTACATGCGGACGGATTCGACGCGGGTCGCGGCCTCGGCGGCGCGCTCGGCGCGTACCTATATCGAGAACGAATTCGGCGATCGCTACATCCCCAAATCGCCGCGCCTCTACACCGGCAAGCAGCAGCGTGGCGCCCAGGAAGCGCACGAGGCCATCCGACCCACCTCGATCCGGCGAACGCCCGAGTCGCTGAAGCGCGACCTCGATGCGAACCAGCTCAAGCTATACAGCTTGATCTGGCAGCGCTTCGTCGCCTCGCAGATGTCACCAGCGGTGTACGATACCACCACCGTCGATTTCGATCTCAACGGCACCGACCGCCGCCGCTACCTGTTCCGGGTCACCGGTTCGGTGCTCAAGTTCGACGGCTTTACCCGCCTCTATAAGGGCGTCTACGAGAAGGAGGAGGGTCGACACCTCGACGACCTCGAGGGCTTGCCCGACCTGACGGAGGGCGAACTGGTGGAGCTGGTCGATCTGGGCAAGACCCAGCATTTCACCGAACCGCCGGCCCGCTTCAGCGAGGCGAGCCTGGTCAAAGAGCTGGAACGGCTGGGCATCGGCCGGCCGTCTACCTACGCCCAGATCCTCTCCACCCTGGTCGAGCGCACGTACGTCGAGCTCGAGAACCGCCGCTTCGCGCCGACGCCGCTGGGCGAAACGGTCGTTCAGGTACTGATCCGCGTCTTCCCCGACACCTTCGACGTCGGCTTCACGAGCAACTTGGAGGCCAACCTCGACCGCATCGAGGAAGGCGAGCTCGAGTGGCACCAGGTGCTCGAGCGGTTCTACGAGGGCTTCAGCAAGCAGCTCGAGGTAGGGGAGGCCAAGAGCGAGGAGATCATCAAGGAGATCGTCCAGGCGGAAGGCGCGGTCTGCGATCTCTGCGGCTCACCGATGGTCGTGAAATGGAATCGCTACGGTCGGTTCCTGGGCTGCTCGGCCTACCCGGAATGCAAGAACACCAAGCCTATCGACGGGCTACCCGACGTCGACCTCGAGGACGAGAAATGTCCTCAGTGCGGCGGCCAACTGGTGCTGAAGAGCGGACGCTTCGGCCCCTTCGTCGCCTGCTCCAATTACCCCGACTGTCGGTTCACGCGCGCGGTGGACGGCGAGCAGAACGCCGCCGCCGCCGATGCGAAGTGCCCCGAGTGTGGCAGTCCGCTGGCGGTGAAGACCGGTCGGTACGGCGAGTTCCTCGCCTGTACCGCATACCCCAAGTGCAAGCACACGCAGGCGATCAGCCTGGGGCTGGACTGCCCGACCTGCAAAGAAGGTGATATCGTCAAGCGGCGCACACGTCGAGGGCGCGTCTTCTATGGCTGCACACGCTACCCGGAATGCGACTGGTCCAGCTGGGACACACCGGTTGCCTTCGACTGTCCCCAGTGCGGTGCGCAGGTCGCGCTTCAGAAGACATCGAAGCGTAAGGGCGACTTCTTGAGATGCGCCGTCTGCGGCCACGAGACGGTCACCGAGGATGCAGCCGGTTCGAGTCCGGACTGAGCGTTGAGGCCGAGCCCGGCCAGTGTCTGAGATCTTAGTCGTGGGTGGCGGCCTGGCGGGAACCGAGGCCGCCTTTCAGCTTGCCCGGCGGGGCCACCGAGTCGCGTTGTACGAGATGCGCCCCCGAGTTTCGACGCCGGCGCACCAGACCGATGGCCTCGCCGAGCTCGTCTGCAGCAACTCCCTCAAGTCGGAAGAACTCACCAACGCTCACGGGCTGCTGAAGGCGGAGTTGCGAGAGCTCGGGTCACTGCTGCTCGATGTCGCCGATGCAGCGCGAGTACCGGCGGGCGCGGCGCTCGCCGTCGACCGTGAGCTGTTCTCGCGCGGTGTCGGCCGTGCGATCGAGGCACAGCCCAACATAAGGGTGTGCCGTGAGGAGGTTCGCGAGCTACCCGCCGCTCCCGCGATCATCGCGACCGGGCCCCTGACATCCGATTCGTTGAGCGACTCGATACGTCGTCGGCTGGGTGCGGAGAGCCTCTACTTCTTCGACGCGATAGCACCGATCGTGTCGACCGAGTCGATCGATCAGAGCGAGAGCTTCCGCGCCTCGCGCTACGGAAAAGGCCGGGACGACGCCTACATCAACTGTCCGCTGACCCGCGAGCGTTACGAGGCACTCCACGAGGCGCTGATCAGCGGCGCGGTCTTCAACACACACGACTGGGATCGCGTGCCCTATTTCGAGGGATGCCTTCCCATCGAGGTGCTGGCCGCGCGCGGAAAGGATGCCCTCCGCTTCGGTCCCCTCAAACCGGTCGGGCTCGAGGACCCGCGGACGGGCAGGACCCCCTATGCGGTCGTACAGCTGCGTCAGGAGGACCGAGCCGGTCGCATGTGGGGGCTGGTCGGCTTCCAGACGCGCCTCCGCTATCCGGACCAACGTCGGGTTATCGGAGGCATCCCGGCGCTCGAGCGCGCCGATATCTTGCGCTACGGCCAGATCCACCGGAACAGCTACGTCAATTTCCCGATGCTCCTGGCGCCCCACGGCTCGCCGCCGGACGAGCCGGCACTCATCTTCGCCGGCCAGTTGACCGGGGTGGAAGGCTATGTCGAGTCGACGGCCAGCGGACTGCTCGCCGCCCTGAACCTCGATCGGTTGCAGCGCGGTCTCGAGCCGACCCTGCCACCGCCCACCACGATCCTGGGCGGCCTGCTTCGCTACCTCCGAGAGGCCGAACCCACTAACTTCCAACCGATGAACGCGAACTACGGGCTCCTCGACCCGCTCCCCGGGCGCGTCCGCCGGCGGCGAGCGCGTCGGGCCGAGCTCGCGGCGCGTGCGGTGCACGACATACGAGGCTGGATGGCCGGCGCCTCGGGCTCTCCGGCCGGCGCGTCGCGCTGAGTGGGGTCGGCGGCGAGGTGACGATGTCGCGAGTTGAGGTTCGGGACTATTTGAGGAATCTGAGGGACGAGCGGCAGCTCTCCCCTCATACCGTGGACGCCTATCGCCGGGACCTCGGGGACCTGTGCCGCTTCTTGGATGATTACTGCGGTAGCGCTCAGTGGGCCTGGCGCGAGGTGGACCGGCTGGCGATCAGAGCGTTCCTCAGCCAGCTGACGATGGCCGCGCTCAAGAAGAGAACCATCGCGCGCAAGCTCTCGGCGGTTCGCAGCTTCTTTCGCTTCCTGCAACGGGAGGGCATCGTCACCGCCAACCCGGCCCGCCAGGTCAGGGCGCCCAGTGAGGGTCGGGTCCTGCCGGGCCACCTGACTCAGAGAGAGATGTCGCAGCTCTTCGAGCTGGCCGCTCAGCGGGCGGCGCAGCCGGGGTGGCGCGGACTGCGCGACCGGGCGCTGATGGAGCTGCTCTACTCCGCCGGCCTCCGTCTCTCGGAGATACACTCGCTTACCCTGGCGCACGTCGACCTCGAGGCCAAGCGCGTCAGGGTTCACGGCAAGGGGCGCAAGGAACGTATCGTGCCTATCGGCGTGCATGCCGTCGATGCACTGCTCGACTACGGCCGCGAGCGTGCGCGCCAGTTCGGTAAGCCGGCTCGCGCGGATCCGCTGTTTACCTCGGATCGTGGCCGGCAATTGTCACGGCGGCAGATCCAACGGATCGCCACACGCTATATCGCGCTCGTAGCGCAGGAGAGCGGCCTGAGCACACATTCGGTGCGCCACTCGTTCGCGACGCACCTCCTCGATGAGGGCGCCGACTTGATGGCGATCAAGGAATTGCTCGGCCACGCGTCGCTCTCGACCACGCAGATGTACGCACACACCTCCCGGGAACGGCTGCGGCAGGTATACCGGGTGGCGCACCCCAGAAGCTGACGGAAACGGAATCCCGCTCTATGGACGAGATGAAGATTCGTGGAACGACGATCGTCGCCGTCAGGCGCGACGGCAACGTCGCGCTGGGCGGCGACGGCCAGGTGACCGTCGGTGACACCATCGTCAAGGCCCAGGCCACCAAGGTGCGCGCTCTCAAGGACGGGGCCGTGCTGGCCGGGTTCGCCGGGTCGGTCGCCGATGCGCTGACTCTGTTCGAGAAATTCGAGGAGAAGCTCGATCGCTTTCCCGGCAACCTGCCGCGCGCCGCGGTCGAGCTGGCGAAGGAATGGCGGAGCGATCGCGTTCTGCGTCGTCTCGAGGCGCTGCTCGCGGTCGTCGATGCGAAACACTCATTCTTACTGTCCGGCAGTGGCGAGGTCATCGAGCCCGACGATGAGATTCTGGCGATAGGCAGCGGTGGCCCGATGGCGCTGGCGGCGGCGCGGGCACTGTGCGCGCACTCCGAGCTGAGCGCTGCGGAGATCGTTCGCCGCAGCCTGGAGATCGCCGGCGAGATCTGTCTCTACTCGAACACCGTAATCACCGTACTGGAGCTTGGATCGAAGGGCCGATGAACGACTCGCTTGCCTCCCAACCCGAGAGCGTAGCCGACGACCAGCGCGGCGGCAGGCCGGTGCTTCACGACGAACTGACACCGCGGCAGATCGTAGCCGAGCTCGACAAGTATGTCGTCGCGCAAGACGCGGCGAAGAAGGCCGTGGCGATTGCCCTCAGGAATCGCTGGCGGCGGCAACAGGTCAGCGATGACCTCAGGGACGAGATCCTGCCCAACAACATCATCATGATCGGCCCTACCGGGGTCGGTAAGACCGAGATCGCTCGCCGCCTGGCTCGCCTCGCGGGCGCTCCGTTCATCAAGGTCGAGGCGTCGAAGTTCACCGAAGTCGGCTACGTGGGGCGCGATGTCGAGTCCATGGTCCGCGACCTGGTCGATATCGCGGTCAACATGGTGCGCGGTGAGCGCGAGGACGAGGTACAGGATCTGGCGGAGGAGCGTGTCGAGGAGCGGTTGCTCGACCTACTCCTGCCGCGGGGTGAGGAGCCGGGTGCCAGGCCGCCCGCCTTCGTGGTGTCGCCGCGCGGCGAAGCCCTGGACCAGCGGCCGCAACCGGAGAAGCAGGCCGACGAGGAGGCGGTAAAGGAGCGACGCAAGAGGACCCGCGAGAAGCTACGGGGACTGCTGCGAGACGGGAAGCTCGAGAGCAAGGAGATCGAGATCGAGGTCACCCAGACGACCTTCCCCGTCGTCGAGTTCCCCGGTATGGAGGGGATGGACTACAACGTATCGGAGATGCTCCAGGAGATGTTGCCCAAGCGCAGCAAGAAGCGCTCGGTCTCCGTCTCGGAGGCTCGACGCATCCTGCTCGCCGATGAGCTCGACAAACTGATCGACATGGACGACGTCGTCAACGAGGCGCTCGACCGCGTGGAACAGATGGGTATCGTCTTCCTCGACGAGCTCGACAAGATCGCCGGCGAACGTGGTCCCGCTGGTGGGCCCGATGTCTCGCGCGGCGGCGTCCAACGCGACCTGCTGCCCGTGGTGGAGGGCTCGAACGTACAGACCAAGTACGGCATGGTCCGTACCGACCACATTCTCTTCATAGCGGCGGGAGCGTTCCATACCGCGAAGCCCTCAGACCTCATCCCGGAACTGCAAGGACGTTTTCCGATCCGTGTCGAGCTCGCGTCGCTGACCGAGGCGGATTTCGTCAGGATCCTGACGGAACCGAAGAACGCCCTGCTCACCCAGTATCGCGCACTCGTCGAGACCGAGGGGGCCAGCCTCGAGTTCAGCGACAGCGGAGTCGCCGAGGTCGCCCGCATCGCCGCCGATGTCAATCAGCGGATGGAGAACATCGGGGCACGCCGACTCCACACCGTCCTGACCACCCTGCTCGAAGACATCATGTTCGATCTCCCGGAGCTCGGACCCAAGGAGATCGAGGTCGACGACGAGCTGGTCCGCGAGCGGCTCGCCAAGGTCGTGAAAGACGAGGACCTGCGCCGCTACATTCTGTAGGGAATTCGGGATTCGGGGATTGGGGAATCGGGATTCGGGGATCACGGGAGCTCACGGATTCGGAAGCAGATCCGCGAATCCGAGGCATCCGTGGAATCAGAGGTATTCGGGATTCCGGGATTCCCCGGATCCCCGAATTCCCAATGCCTCTACTGGTGCGCCTTCCCAATCCTGCTAAATTGGCAGTCGGCGGCCTCCGATATCATCGACCCTGTTTGCCCTTCTAACGACAGAGGCAACGATGGCCAGCAACCTCAAGAGAACACCACTGTACGCAGAGCACCTGAAGCTGGGTGGCAAGATCATCCCGTTCGCCGGCTTCGAGATGCCGGTCCAGTACCCTGCCGGAGTCTCGGCGGAGCACCGGGCGGTGCGAGAATATGCCGGCCTGTTCGACGTGTCGCACATGGGAGAGTTTCTGCTGGCGGGGGAGAGGGCTGCGGAGTTCGTGGACTATCTGGTGGCGAACGACATCTCGCGCCGCGAGCCGCGGCAGGCGACGTACTGCGTGATGTGCAACGAGAATGGCGGGGTCGTCGACGACCTGCTGGTCTACAAGTTCCCGGATCGATTCCGGCTGGTGGTCAATGCAGCGAATATCGAGAAGGACTTCGACTGGGTCTCCCGGTGTAGGGAGAGTTTCGGGGCTCGCGGGGTCGAGCTGGTGAACGAGAGCGACGCCGTCGCACTCCTGGCGCTGCAGGGTCCCGAGAGCGAACCGATCCTGGCTCCCCTCTGCGACCTCGACCTATCGAGCCTCGGCTACTATCGATTCGCTGAATCCCGGGTGGCCGGTGAGCCGTGTGTGGTGAGCCGGACCGGCTACACGGGAGAGGATGGCTTCGAGCTGTATTGCGAGCCCGGCGCCGCTGCCAAGCTATGGAACGCGCTGCTCGGCGCGGGCGGCGATCGAATACAGCCCGTGGGCTTGGGGGCGCGCGATACGCTTCGACTCGAGGCGGGCTTGGCACTTTACGGGAACGATATCGACGATGAGACGACACCGCTCGAGGCCGGCCTCGCCTGGACGGTGAAGCTGGACAAGGGCGAGTTCATCGGCCGCGACGCGCTCGCGGCTCAGAAGGAGAAGGGTCTGGAACGCAAGCTCTGCGGCTTCGTCCTCAAATCTCGAGGTTTCCCGCGGCCCGGCTACGAGATCCGCTGCCGCGGCGCGGCTGTCGGCACCGTGCGAAGCGGTACCGTCGGGCCGACGGTGGGGCAGGGGATCGGGACCGGCTACCTGCCGCCGGAGCTGGCCAAGCCGGGGACCGAGATAGAGATCGTGATCAGGGACAGGGCCAACGCTGCAGAGGTCGTGAAGATGCCGTTCTATAAGAAGGGCTCCGTCAAACGGTGATCCGTGCGGCGATATTGACGGTGAGTGATGCGGTCGCCGCCGGGAAGCGGGTGGACGGCTCGGGCGATCTGCTCGCCGCCTGGCTCGAGGGACGCCGCTGGTCGCTCGCCGAGCGGCGCGTCGTCCCGGACGAAGAGCCGGAGATCGCCGCGGTCCTATCTGATTGGGCCGACAACGCCAGCGCCGACCTGATCCTCACCACCGGCGGCACCGGTTTCGGGCCCCGTGACGTTACACCCGAAGCGACGTCCGCTGTGCTCGAGCGCCCCGCCCCCGGTCTGGCGGAGGCGCTCCGCGCCGCCGGCTTGAAGAACACCCCGTTCGCCGCACTGGGTCGCGGCGTGGCGGGAATCCGCGGCAGCTCTCTGATCGTCAACTTGCCGGGCAGCCAGAAGGCGGTTCGCGAGGGTCTGGAAGTCCTCGATAAGATCGTCCCGCACGCCGTCGACCTGCTGGCCGGCAGGACGGAGCACTCCTGAGAATGGCGAGAATATTCGTAACCACCGCCGACCTAGAGAGAGCGGCGCCGCTGGGCAGAGCGCTCCAGCCCGACGGCGAGATCCAGCTGCTGGAAAGCGCCCAGGACGCTCGCGCCGCCCTCGCTTCGGTCGACGAGGAGCGGATCGCGCTGGTCGTGTCCGGCGGGCTGGGCGAGCCGGAGACGGAGGCGTTGATCGGGACGGTCTACGAGGAAGCCCCTCGGGTTCCGATCGTTGTCTTGCTCGGCGAAGGTGAGCAGCCGCCCCCCGACCAGGGGGTCTACCTGGGAGTCGACGAGTACTTCCGGCCACCGCTCGATCAGGAGGAGATCGCTCTCGTCATTCGCCGATTGATCGACCGCAAGGCCCTCAAGGCGGAGCTGGGGATCGTCGGGAAGTCGGCCGCCATCCAGGAGGTCGTCGAGAAAGTCGCGCAGATCGCACCCGTCGGCTCGACCGTGTTGATCACCGGCGAAAGCGGGACGGGAAAGGAGCTCGTCGCTCGCGGACTCCACAGACTGTCGCCCAGACGCGGAAAACCGTTCATCGCCGTCAACATCGCCGCCCTGCCCGAGACGCTGCTCGAGTCGGAGCTGTTCGGCCACGAAAAAGGCGCCTTTACCGGCGCCAACTCGCTCCGCAAGGGCATGTTCGAGCTCTCCAACGGCGGCACCGTCTTCCTCGATGAGATTGCCGAGATGCCGCCGGGCCCGCAAACCCGGTTACTCCGAGTGCTCGAGCAGCGCGAGTTCATGCGTGTCGGCGGCAGCGAGTCCCTGAGGGTCGACGTTCGCGTGATCGCCGCCACCAATCGCGACTTGCGCCAGGCAGTGCAGCTGGGCGAATTCCGGCGTGACCTCTACTATCGCCTCGATGTCCTGAACATCCATCTCCCGCCGCTGCGCGAGCGGCGCGAGGACATCCCACTCCTCGTGCACGCCTTCATCCAGGAGCTCAGTCGTGAGCACCAGCGAGAGTTCAAGGGCATCGCACCCGAGGCGATGGATATCCTGGTCGGCTACGATTGGCCGGGCAACGTGCGCGAGCTGAGAAATTTGATCGAGTCGATGGTCGTACTCGCGCCCGGCTCCATCATTCGTCCCGTAGACATACCGCCCGATGTACGGCACGGCGCTCGCCGCAGTCTGCCCAGCCCGCTCAGCCCCGCTGCAGGACTGCCACAGCCCAGCGTAGCGCGCGATACCCCCGCCCGGCTGCCGCAGATGGAGTTCATCTTCCGTACACTCGTCGACCTCAAGTTCGATGTCGAAGACCTGCGCAGGGAGTTCGAGCTCTACAAGCGTAGGCATCCCGAGCTGACCGCCGCCCGCGAGGCGGCGGTGTTCGAGGCGCCGGCAGTGGACCGGGAGGACCAGCCACCCGAAGAGCCGGACGTAGAGGTCGCTGCCGAGCCGTCGACATCACCCGAGGATGGCGAGACCATCGTATTTCGTCCCGGGATGACCATGGAGGAACTGGAGCGGGCGGCGATCGTCGCCACGCTGAATTCGGTCGGCGGCAACCGCCGCCGGGCCTCTGACATTCTGGGGATCGGCGAGCGAACGCTCTATCGGAAGTTGAAGGAGTACCAGATCGACGGCTGAAGGCCCGAACCGACTCAGCCCTCCACCCGGCTCATCACCCGCCCCCGCTCGGCCTGCAGCAGCCGAATGATCCCCGCCCAGGCCAGCGAGCGCACCCCCTGGTACTCGACCTCGAACGTTACGTCGAGGTCCACAGCCGGATCGAACAGGTACAGCGCCGACTGCGTCTCCTCCTGCCTCACCTGCTGACGACCCCACTCGGGCGTCAGCGGCAGAATCCCCGCCGGCCGATAGAGAATCCCCTTGCTCAACAGCTGGACGCTCGTCGGCTCGTACGTCGCCTGCTGCGCTCGCGTGAAGAAGGATACCAGGAAGGCGGCCGGCTCACCACGCAGCCCGGCGCTACGCGCCACCTCGATGACCCGCTGCCTACGCGATGCGACCAGCCCGTGCAATCGCTGGTACGTATCGGGCGCAGCGAGCCGAATAACCGACTCGTGCAGCGGCGTCACCTTCAGCTGGACGTCACCCGCCTGAAGCATGACCGTGAAGTCATCCTGCCTCAGCGTGCCGTAGCCCGGAGGTGGCAGGGTCTGCGCCTCCGAGCCGAACGTCGGCGCTGCGTCCTCGGGCGGCGCTGGCGCCGAGCAGCCGGCGAGCAGCATCGCGACCGCCACACCGCAGCTGAAATATCGCTTGTTTGTGAACATACGAAGTGTACCCGTAGCCTAAGCCTCCTTCCGCTGAGCCCCCGGCTCCAGGATGAGCATCGGCGGTGCCTTACGTCCGACACACTCCTCGGTGATGACGACCTCGAGCACATCCGCGCGAGATGGGAGCTCGAACATCAGGTCGAGCATCAGCTCTTCGATGATCGCGCGAAGGCCACGCGCGCCGCTGCCGCGCTCGATCGCCTTGCGCGCGATGGCCCGCAGCGCACCCGGCTCGAACCTGAGCCGGATGTTCTCCAGCTCCACCATCTTCTGGTATTGCTTGGTGAGCGCGTTCTTGGGCTTCTCGAGGATATCGACCAGCGCGTCCTCGTTCAAGTCGTCCAGGGCAACGACTACCGGCAGGCGGCCGACGATCTCGGGGATCAGTCCGTAACGGATCAGGTCCTCCGGCTCCACGTAGTAGAACGGGTTGTGGTCAGCCTCCCCCTTCGTGCCGACGCCCGACCGCTTCAGGTTCGCGCCCGTGCTCCCAAAGCCGATCTGCCGCGTTCCGATCCGCGATTCGATGATCGTGTCCAGCCCCGAGAACGCGCCTCCGCAGATGAACAAGATGTTGCGCGTGTCGATCTGGATGTACTCCTGCTGCGGGTGCTTGCGGCCACCCTGCGGCGGTACGTTCGCCACCGTGCCCTCGAGGATCTTCAGCATCGCCTGCTGGACACCCTCACCCGATACATCGCGGGTGATCGACGGGTTCTCCGACTTGCGGGCGATCTTGTCCAGCTCGTCTATGTAGACTATGCCCCGCTCGGTCTCCGCGATGTTGTAGTCGCCCGCCTGCAGCAACTGGACGAGTATGTTCTCGACATCTTCGCCGACGTAGCCGGCTTCGGTGAGGGTCGTCGCGTCGGCGATCGTGAAGGGGACGTCCAGCAGGCGCGCCAGGGTGCGGGCCAGAAGCGTCTTGCCGACGCCGGTCGGGCCAAGCAGCAAGATATTCGACTTCTCGATCTCGACATCCTCGACCAGGCCTCGGTTGTTGATCCGCTTGTAATGGTTGTAGACGGCGACCGACAGCGATTTCTTGGCCTGCTCTTGGCCGATCACGTACTGGTCGAGCGTCTCCTTGATCTCGGCCGGCTTCGGGATATGGGTCAGGCTCTCCGCAGCCGACTGCTGGTCCTCCTCGGCCAGGATCTCGTTGCACAGCGAGATGCACTCGTTGCAGATGTAGACGTTGGGCCCCGAGATGAACTTCTTGACGCTCTCCTTGGACTTCCCGCAGAAGGAGCAACGCAGGTGCTTATCGCTGGGCGTCGTCATCCTGTCCTCCCACCTCTACGACTTCTTCTCATCGGCTTTGAGATCGCCTTTCTTGACGATGATCTCGTCGATCAGGCCGTACTTCACCGCCTCCTCCGGTGACATGAAGCGGTCGCGATCCGCGTCCTCGGCGACCTTTGCGAGCGGCTGCTTGGTGTGCTTGGCGAGGATCTCGTTGATACGCTCGCGGGCGTAGAGGATCTCTTTGGCCTGGATCTCGATGTCGGAGGCGGTCCCCTGGGAGCCGCCCGACGGCTGGTGGATCATGATACGCGAGTTGGGTAGCGCCGAGCGCTTGCCATCGGCACCGGCCGCCAGCAGCAGCGCGCCCATAGATGCAGCCATGCCCATGCAGATCGTCGACACCGGGGCCGTCATGTACTGGATCGTGTCGTAGATGGCGAGGCCAGGGTAGACGGCGCCGCCCGGGCAGTTGATATAGAGGTAGACGTCTTTATCGGCGTTCTCCGCCTGAAGGAAGAGCAGTTGCGCTATGATGACGTTGGAGACCTCATCGTTGATCGGGGAGCCGAGGAAGACGATCCGGTCCATCAGCAAGCGCGAGAAGATGTCGTAGACCTTCTCACCGCGGCTGGAACGCTCGATCACGTATGGTGCGTATAGCGGCATGGCTCTGCCCTTACTCCGTAGGGTGACGCCGGCGGTGCCCTCAGGACCCGCCGACCGTTATCTCGGACTGTTCCTTCAGGTACTCGAAGACCTTCTCCTCCGTGATCCGCCGTGCGAGGTCACGTAGCTCGCCCGACTTCGCCATCCGGGCCCGAACCTCGCCCACCGGCCTGCCGACTCGCTTGGCCAGCTCCTGCAGCCGCGCCTGTACGTCCTCGCGGGTCGCCTCGAGGCCTTGCTGCTCAGCGACCCGCTGGATGATCAAGGTCCGTTTTATACCCCACTCGGCGGTCGGACGTGCCTGCTCGCGGGCCTGTTCGACCAGGTCGGGGTCGGCGTCCTCGGGCGGCGGCCCGACCAGCGCATCGAGGTAGCGCTCGATCATCGAGTCGGGCACGTCGAAGGGGTTGGCCTGCATTATGCCCTCGACGATCTCGTGGTCGAGCTTGGCCTCTACCTCTTGCTCCTTGTGGCGGAGGAGGTCTTGGCCGACTGCCTCGCGCAGCGCCTCCACATCCTCGAAGTCACCCAGCGACCGGGCGAACTCGTCGTCGAGCGGCGGTAGCTCCTGCTCCAGCACCTGTTTCAGCTCGATCCGCAGACGCCGGCTCTTCCCCCGCTGCTCCTCGTCCTCGAAGTCGTCCGGGAAGCTGACCGTGAACTCGCCTGCACTCTCGGGGTCCAGCGTCATGATCGCAGCTTCCACGTCGGGGATCGCGCGGCGCTCGCCGAGGGTGAAGCGGTACGGCTGGCCCTCCGCCTCCGCCGTCTCCTGCTCCAGCGGCGTGATCGTCACCTCGACGCTATCACCGGCTGCGGGCTTCCTGGCCACCGGCTTCCACAGGGCCTGCTGCTGGCGCAGCCCGGCGAGCTGCGCATCGATCTCTTCGTCGCCGACCGTCACCTCCGGTCGGGTCAGGCGGAAGCCCCCCACCCGGTCAAGCTTGATCTCCGGCCGGATGTCGAAGGCTACCTCGAACGTCAGCTCCGAGTCCCGGTCATAGGCCACCTTCGCCACCTGCGGCGCGCTGATCGGCTCCAGTTCCTTGGCCTTGACCGCCTCGCTGAAGGCGCTGTCGATCAACTTCTGCTGGGTCTGCCGGTCGATCTCCGGCCCGAAGCGTGACTCCAGATGCGCCAGGGGCACCTTTCCTTTGCGGAACCCCGGGATTCTGACCCGCTTCGATAGCTGCTTGGCGACTTTGGCCCGTTCCGCCTTCACCCGGCCCTCGGGCACCGTGATGACGAGCTTGCGGCTCCAGGCCGCCGTCTCTTCGACCGAGATCTGGAGATTGGTGGTAGCTTGGGACACAGATTCCGCCTGTCCGTGACGCTGCTGCGAGAAGTGCGAAAGGGGGGACTCGAACCCCCACGGCCAGATGGCCACCAGCTCCTAAGGCTGGCGCGTCTACCGATTCCGCCACTTTCGCAAGAAGCGGTCAGGCCGTTCCTTACATTACTTGAAAGGGCGGAAAGGTCAAGGAAAATGCGGACGGTGGCGGGCGATCCTCGCGCCCGCCACCGACTCGCGAGTCCTCACTCCTCGGGGATGAGGATGTTGATGATTCGGTGAACCAGTTCACCTTCTTCGGTCGGGCTCGGCGCCACGGCGTGCAGTGAGACGACGTCTCCCCCGCTCAGCTGCGACAGGGCCCGGTCGAAGTCCGCCTCGCTGCGGATCGGCTGGTTGTCGACCCGCTGGATGAGCCAGCCGGCCGTGAGGCCCGCCTCGCTGGCGGGGCCGAAGTTGGCCACGCGGGTGACCAGGACGCCGTCGAGGTCGGCGTCGGGGTCGAAGCCGGCACGCCTGGCCAGGTCGGGTGTCATCTCGGCGACCTGGACGCCGATCAGGGCGTCGGCGGGTCCGGCGGCGACCGGTTCGGTGGTGGGTCCGACCTCGGGCAGCTCGGCCTCCCCCAGCCGCACGTCGAAGCTTAGCGGCTCGCCGTAGCGAATGACGTCGACCCTGACCCGGTCATTGGGCTCGTAGGAAGCGATAAGCCGCTGGAGTTGTCCGACGCGCTCCACCGGCCGCCCATCCAGGGCGACGATGACGTCGCCGCGCTCGATACCGGCCTCCTCGGCGGGGCTGTCATCGGGGAAATCCTGAACGACGGCGCCGCGCGGCTCCGGCAGCCTGAAGGCCCGGGCGTGCGCTGTTGTGACCTCCTCGACGTTGACACGCAGCGCTGCGCGCCGCACGCGGCCATGCTCGCGTAGATCGTCCATCACGTCACGCGCCAGGCTGATCGGGATGGCGAAGCCGTAGCCCTGGTAGTAGCCGGTGGTGCTCTGGATGGCGGTGTTCACGCCGATGACCTCGCCCCGGTAGTTGACCAGCGGACCACCCGAGTTACCAGGGTTGATGACGGCGTCGGTCTGGATCAGGTCCTCGATGGCGTAGCCGGTGCCGGCCGCCTGCTGGATCAGACCCAGCCGCCGTCCTTTCGCGCTGACGATGCCCGCGGTGACCGTAAACGGCAGCTCGGAGCCCAGCGAGCTGCCCGGGTTGCCGATCGCCAGCACGAACTCGCCGACCGCGGTGAGCTCTGAGTCGCCGATCTTCGCCGTGGGCAAGTTCCGGTCATCGATCTTGAGAACGGCGATGTCGGTGGTCGGGTCGCGACCGACGAGTTGCGCCACATACTCGCGACCGTCGGTAAGCTCCACCTCGATGCGATCGGCGTTGGCGACCACGTGGTTGTTCGTGATTACGTAGCCGTCCTCCGAAACGATGAAGCCGGAGCCCCGGCCCAGCGGCACGTCGAACGGTGTATCCAGATCCGGGTGCGTCGGTCCAAAGAGCTCCTCGAACCGCTGAGGCAGGCGGGCACGCTGCGGGGCCCCACGCGTGCTGACCGACACCACCGCCGGCGTGACCGTGTGCGCGATCTCGACGAACGCCCGGCTCACCTCTGCTAGACGGCCCAGCCCCTCCACGTCCGAGACCGGCTGCTGGGGTGAAGCGTCGGGCTCCGCCGTCGGCTCGGCGAGCGTCGGGCCCGAGCTGGGCGGCTGCCAATCCGTGCTCGCCATCGCCGGGCTGGCCGCGTCGCCGCCGCCCGCCCAACGCAGCCCCGCGGCGAGCCCGAGACCGAGACCCAGAGCGAGGACCGTGAAGACCACGAAACGGAGCTTGCTGCGAAGTGGATCATTCATCAGAAGTACCTTCCTGCGATTTCCGGAACTGAGATTCACTTGTCATATACTACGTGCCGGCGCGCGCCACGGTTCCGGCGCCGGCCGAAATATACAAGGTTGGGGCCCCGCCTGGGGCCCCGATATTCTAGATGCGCGCGACGAGCGAATCGTCGCCACCACCACTCGTACTCCTACTCGTACTCGGCCTCAGCCTACTCCTTCTTCTCCTCATCGACGATCTCGTAATCGGCCTCCACGACCTCGGGCTCGGCCTCGCCTTCCGTGCCGCCCGGAGTCTCGGCGCCGTCAGCGCCGGCGCTCGCCGTCGCCGCCTGGGCCTCGTACAGCTTCTGGCCGGCTGCCGAGAATGCCTGCATCAGCTCGTCGTGAGCACGGTTGAGCTCCGGTAGCTCCTGGCTCTCCTTCAGCACCTTCTTAGCTCCCTCGAGCGCTTCGTCGAGACGCTGCTTGGTGCTCTGATCGAGCTTCTCCGCCCACTCCGCGGAGTCCTTCTCGACGCGGTAGATCAGTGTGTCGAGCTTGTTGCGCAGCTCGATCAGCTCGCGCGCCGACTGATCTTCCTTCGAGTGCTCCTCCGCCTCTTTGACCATCCGCTCGATCTCGGAGTCGCTGAGGCCGGAGGTCGCTTCGATGCGAATCGACTGCTCCTTACCGGTCGCCCGGTCCTTCGCCGAAACGTGCAGGATCCCGTTGGCATCGATGTCGAAGGTGACCTCGATCTGCGGCATGCCGCGCGGGGCCGGCGGAATACCGGTGAGCTGGAACCGCCCGATCGTCTTGTTCTGCACCGCCATCGGCCGCTCGCCCTGCAGCACGTGGATGTCCACCGTGGTCTGGTTGTCCTCGGCCGTCGAGAACACTTCCATCTTCTTGGTCGGGATCGTCGTGTTGCGCGGGATCAGCACGGTCATCACGCCGCCCAGCGTCTCGATACCCAACGACAGCGGCTCCACGTCGAGCAGCAGGACCTCGCTCACCTCGCCGGCCAGCACGCCCGCCTGGATCGCCGCACCGACTCCCACGACTTCGTCCGGGTTGACGCCCTTGTGCGGGTCCTTGCCGAAGAAGTCGCGCACGATCTCCTGGATCTTCGGAATCCGCGTCGAGCCGCCGACCAGGATGACCTCGTCGATCTTCTCCGGATTGAGCTTCGCGTCCTCGAGCGCCTTCTGCATCGGCGCAATCACCGCCTGCATCAGGTCCTCGGTCAACTGCTCGAACTTCGCTCGCGTCAGCCTCATGTTCAGGTGCTTCGGACCCGATTGGTCGGCTGTAACGAACGGCAGGTTGATATCGGTTTCCATCGTCGTGGAGAGCTCGCACTTCGCCTTCTCCGCCGCCTCCTTCAGGCGCTGCAGCGCCATCGGGTCCTTCGACAGATCGATCCCCTGGTCCTTCTTGAACTCGTCGACCAGCCAGTGGATGATCCGCTCGTCGAAGTCGTCACCGCCCAAGTGCGTGTCGCCGTTGGTCGACTTGACCTCGAACACGCCTTCGCCCAGCTCCAGGACGGTAATGTCGTACGTGCCACCGCCCAGGTCGAAGACCGCGATCGTCTCGTCCTTCTTCTTGTCCAGCCCGTAGGCCAACGCCGCCGCCGTCGGCTCGTTGAGGATCCGCAGAACCTCGAGCCCGGCGATCTTGCCGGCGTCCTTGGTCGCCTGGCGCTGCGAGTCGTTGAAGTAAGCCGGTGTCGTGATCACCGCTCGGGTCACCGGCTGGCCCAGATAGTCCTCGGCCGTCTGCTTGAGCTTCTGCAGGACCATGGCCGAGATCTCGGGCGGCGAGTACTTCGTGTCATCGATGGTCACGAACGGCCGGTTCTGACCATCACACTCCACCTTGTACGGGTAGCGGCTGATCTCCTTCTGGAGCTCGTCGCACGTGCAGCCCATGAACCGCTTGATCGAATACACGGTCCGAGCCGGATTCGTGATCGCCTGGCGCTTCGCTACCTGACCCACCAGCCGCTCACCGTCCTTGGTGAAGCCGACCACCGATGGCGTGGTCCGCGATCCCTCCTGATTCGCGATCACCACCGGGTCGCCGCCCTCCATGACCGCCACCACCGAGTTCGTCGTGCCCAGGTCTATGCCGATGACTTTGCCGCCGTTCTTGGCCATCTCTTGCCCCTACTGTTTGATTTGATACAGGCGCCCCCGCGAGCCGCCCGTCCTCGCGGACGCCGGGCCTGGGGTGCGCTCGACCATACCCTAACGGGGTTTCAGAGGGTGCAACCCGCGTGCCAGGACCGGGGCCGAAAACCGCCGTAAAATACCGACAATCTGGCGTGTCGGCGGTCTGCCATGCCAAACCGGCAGGCCGCCGGCCGGAGCTCCCAGCTCGGTTGACGCCGGATGGCCCCGGTCGTACGTTGCCAGCGGCATGTTCCCCTATAAGGATGACAACCCGACCGAGCTGACGCCGTTCCTGACGGTCGGCTTGATCATCGCCAACGTGGCGGTCTGGGTTCTCGTTCAGGGGATGGGGGTCAACCTGGCGGCGAGCGTCTGCGAGTACGGTTTGATCCCGGTGGAGGTCACCGGCCGGGCGGTGGAAGGGCCTGAGATTTGCCGGTTGGGAGGGCTGACGCGGGCGGCGGTCGTCACCTCCATGTTCATGCACGGCAGCTGGATCCACCTGCTATCCAACATGATGTTCATGTGGGTCTTCGGGAACAACATCGAAGACTCGATGGGTCACGTTCGGTTCCTGGTCTTCTATTTCTTGTGCGGGTTTGCCGCGGCGGCGGCCCACGTGGGGCTGAACGCCAGCTCTGCGATCCCCACCGTGGGTGCGTCGGGAGCGATCAGCGGCATACTCGGCGCCTACATCCTGCTCTATCCGCAGGTCCGCGTCCACGTCTTCTTCCCGCCCTTCTGGATTCTGCCTATGCGGGCCTACGTGGTGCTCGGCTACTGGATCGTGATCCAGATCCTGATGGGGCTGGCCGAGCGTGGCGGGGGCGGCGGCGGCGGCGTAGCCGTCTGGGCCCACATCGGCGGCTTCTTCGCCGGACTGATACTGGTCAACTTCTTCCGGCGCCCGCAGCTGGTCGGTGCCAAGCGTGAGGGCGTCCGGCTCGACCGGCACGAGATACGCCGGCACCACTACTGGTGGTGAGGGGATTCAGCGATTCAACGGTTCCGGAATCACGAATTCGGGTATTCGCATGTTCGGGGAATGGAAATCCGGGAGTTCGGGGATCACGTTTCCCCGAGTCCCCGACAGCCGGATTCCACGGATGCCTCGGATTCCCACTCCCGACTCCCCGAATCCCTGAATCATCGGCTCCCCGAATCACCGACTCCCGAATCCCCGATCCCAACCCAATGGTTCAAGGGGCCGTGACCTGCGCCCAGCCCCGGTGCCGTCTCGATGGCGCGCTGGGTGTAAATCCGGGCTCGGCGGACGGCTTCGACGCGGGACCAGCCGAGGGCCAGCCCGGCGCAGATCGCCGCCGACAGCGTACAGCCGGTACCGTGAGTGTGCCGGGTATCGAGTCGTGACCCCTGCCATTCGTGCCAGTCGGCGCCGTCGAAAAACAGATCGACGAGCCGGTCGCCGCTCAGGTGCCCACCCTTGACCAGCACCGACTGTGCGCCTCGTTCGGTCAGGATCTCCGCCGCCGCCCGCATATCGGCCGCTGTCTGCACCGGCCGTCCGGCGAGTATCGCGGCTTCCGGGAGGTTGGGCGTGATGACCTCCGCCAGGGGCAGCAGCTGCTTCGCTAGAGCCTCGACCGCGTCCTCCTCGAGCAGGCGGTCACCGCTCTTCGCCACCATCACGGGATCGACGACCAGGTGCGCGAGCCCGGTCTCCCGGATCGCCTCAGCGACGGCCGCGATGATCGGCGCGTCCGCCAGCATCCCCGTCTTGGACGCTGCGGGTCGGAGGTCCTCGGCCACGGCGCGGATCTGATCCGCTACCACGTCCGGCTCGATCTTCTGTATCGCCCGGACGCCGACGGTGTTCTGTGCCGTGATCGCCGTAACGGCCGCGGTGCCGAAGACACCGAACGCCTGAAACGTCTTGAGGTCCGCCTGAATGCCGGCACCGCCGCCGCTGTCGCTGCCGGCGATCGTCAGCGCTACCTGGCGCATCGCCATGGGACTCCCTTCCGTCTGATCCCTCGCTGAACCACTTTGTCGGTGCGTGCCCCGGCGGACGCGCAACAACGGGTGCCATGATATCTAGAGCCCAAGCGAAGCTGATCCGCAAGCTGAAGTCGCGCAAGCGACGGGATCAAGAGCTCGCCTTTCTGGTGGAAGGCGTGCGGCTGGTCGAGGAGCTGTTGGCCAGCGGCTGGCAGGTGGAGCTAGCGGTCACCGCGCCGGCCCTCTCCGAGACGCCGCGCGGTCGGCAGCTGCTCGAGGCGGTCGGCCGGGCAGGCTGGGACCGGGCGGACGTCTCGGACTCCGAGCTGAAGCAGCTGGCCGACACGGAGACGCCCCAGGGGGTGCTCGCCGTCGCGCGCCGGCCGCTCCGCCGGCTGGCCGAGTTCGACCCGCCGGCGCGAGCCGCGCTGCTCGTCTTCGATCGGGTGGCCGATCCGGGAAATCTGGGCACGCTGTTGCGCGCCGCGCAGGCGCTGGGCGTGGCCTGGGCCGTGGCGCTGCCGGGGACGGTCGACCCCTGGAACCCGAAAGCGGCACGCGCTTCGGCGGGCGCTCTCTTTCGGCTTCCCGTCTCGCAGGAGGGTTGGCCCGAGGTCGTGCCCTGGCTGCGCGAGCGCGAGTTCGCCATTTTTTGCGCCGATTCGGCCGGGGACCCGGTGGACAGGATCGGCGACACCCCAAATCGCTTCGCGCTGGTCCTGGGGAACGAACCCTCCGGCCTGTCGCCGGAGGTGCGGCGCCAGGGTGACCGGCTGGTCGCCGTCCCGTTGCCCGGCGGCATGGATTCACTCAACGTGGCGATCGCCGGCGCGCTGCTGCTCGACCGACTGCTCGCCGGATCGCTAACCGGAGACAACGTCCACTCAACGCGAAGGCACTGAATGTCTGAGCCGTTCATACTGGCCTACGCCGCGCTCATCGGACTGTCGTTCGGCTCGTTCCTCAACGTCTGCATCGTGCGGCTGCCCAAGGGCGAGTCGATCTTCAGGCCGCGCTCCCGATGCATGTCGTGCGGACGCCAGATCACCTGGTACGAGAATGTCCCGGTGCTCAGCTGGCTGGCGCTGCGCGGACGCTGCCTGACCTGCAAAGCCCCGATCTCGGTCCAGTATCCGCTGGTCGAGCTGGCGACCGGTGTGATCTGGGTCGGCGCCTACCTGGTCTTCGGGCTCGGCTGGCAGGCGCTGTCGGCGGCGGTCTTCGCCACGCTGCTGCTGGGAATCGCCGTCACCGACGCGCGCGAGTACATCATCCCCGACGAGTTCAGCCTCGGCGGCCTGGTCCTCGGGCTGGCTCTGTCCTTCGCGCCTGGTAACCCCTCGCCGCTCATGTCCTTCATCGGCGCCGCTCTCTCCTTCGCACTCATGTACGGTGTCGCGGTCGTGGGCGAGTGGGCGTTCAAGAAGCCGGCGCTCGGCGGCGGTGACATCAAGATGATGGCGATGGTGGGTGCGTTCCTCGGACCGCTCTACGCCCTGCTGACCATCTTCGTCGGCTCGTTCGTCGGTGCCGTGATCTTCGGACCGATCGGCCTCAAGACCGGCAAGCTCGTCCCCTTCGGCGTCTTCCTCGCCGTAGGCGCGGCCGTCGTCCTGCTCTGGGGCGAGGCGATGGTCGGCTGGTACGCCGCTCACGTACTGGGATTGTAGGTTCGGGGAATTCGGGGATTCCCGGATTTCGGGAATGGAAGTCGGGGATCCGAGAATCCGTGGAGTCCGTGGAATCCGGCTACAGGGGACTCGGGGGAGTCAGAGAGCGGCGAGATTCCCCGATTCCACGGTGGCCCCGGATTCCTGCGTCGGCGGTCCCTGAATCCGCGAATTCTCGAATTCCCCAATTCGCCAATTCGCCCTCCCCGACCCCCCGATTCCACGGATGCCACGGATTCCACGGACTCCCAATCCCATTCCCCGAATTCCCGAATTCCCGAATTCCCGAATTCCTAACTCCCACGACTGATCCGCGCCCGCAGCACCTGGGTGTCGCTGGCGGCGGTGACCTCGATGACCACGCCTTCACGGCTGATCCGCTCGCCCGGTTCCGGAACCTGGCCGAACACCTCTAGCAGGTAACCGTTCAGCGAGCGGTGCTCGAGCAGCGGGAAGGAAACGTTGAAGAAGTGGTTGATCTCGCGGAGATCGGCGGTTCCGTCGACCAGTATCTCGTTGCGGCTGAGGCGCACGATGGGCTCCTCGGCCACATCGCTCTCGTCGACGATTTCGCCCACCAACTCCTCCAGGATGTCCTCCAGGGCGATCAGCCCGTCGACGCCGCCGTACTCGTCGATCACGATGCCGAGGTGGATGCGACGCGTCTGGAAATCGAGCAAGAGCTTGTCGAGTGTGACGGAGCCGGGTACGAAGAACGGCTCACGCGCCAGCGCCCGTAACTCGACGTCGCGCTGGCCCGAGATCAGGGCCATGTACGCGTCACGCAGATGGAGGACGCCGGTGATGTGGTCGATGGTCTCGCTGTAGAGGGGCACACGGCTGTAGCGCGCGCTGCGCAGCTCCGGCGCGATCTCTGACAGGGTGCGCGTGTCCGGCCAGGCGAACATATCGACCCGCGGGGTCATGATGTCGTAGGCCGTCGTCTGGTCGAGCAGGAAGGCCCGCTCGATCAGCCGCCGCTCGTGCTCCTCGATGACCGCTTCGCCGTTGCCCGGGCTCACCAGGTCGCGGATCTCGCGGTCGGAGATGCCGGGTAGGATCTCCGTGTACTCGGGCGCCAGCGTTCGAGCGATCAGCTCGGCCGGCCAGGTCACGGGCAACAGAGCTTTCGAGACTATCCGGGTCGGGCCCGCGATGCGCAGCGCCGCCCGCTCGCCGGCCCGCTGCGCGATGCTCTTGCCGGCGAACTCGGCCAGCACCACCAGCACGACCGCCACGACCACGCCTACCAGGCCCGCCGCTAGCGATGCCTCCGCCGCGAGACGCGCCGCGTCCCAGGCCGCCAGTGCGGCGATAGCGGCACCCGCCACGCGCACCAGCCAAGTCGTCGCCAGCAGGCCGGCGGGTCGAGCGCGCAGCGCGGCCAGCGCCCGGCCGCCCCGCACGCTCTCCGCTCCCAGTTCACTCGCCCGGGCCCAGGGCAGCCCGAACAGGATCACCTCGATCGCCGAAGCCGCCGCGACGAGGGCCGCGGCCGCCGCCAGCAGTCCGATCGCGGCAATCATCGTGCCCAGCTCCGCTGCCGGCCGCAGCGGCGCGGACCGTGGTTGGTACTCGGAGGTTCTTCCGGGGTCGTGGTGGCAGGCATCGCCTAGCTCCACTCCTCGCTGAGGTCCAACAGCTGCCCGATGATGTCTTCGGCCGTTTGGCCGTCCGCCTCGGCCTCGAAGTTGGTGACGACGCGGTGACGCAGAGCCGGTAACGCCACCCCGTGCACATCCTCGTAGTCCGGCATCGCCCGGCCGTCCAACGCCGCACGCGCCTTGGTCGCCAGGACCAGATGCTGCGTGCCACGCGGGCCGACGCCCCAGTTCACCCAGCGGCGGATGAAGTCCGGCGCCTCCTCGGCTTCCGGGCGGCTGGCGCGACACAGGCGGACCGCCAATCGGATCAGGCTGGGTGGCACAGGCACGCGGCGGACCAGACCCTGAAATTCCAGGATCTCCGCCGCCGACAGGACCGGCTCGACCTGCTCCACCAGGTCGGTCGTCGTGCGGCCCGCCACCTCCTCCTCTTCCGCCTGCGACGGGTAGGTGATCCGCGCCTCGAGCATGAAGCGATCGAGCTGCGCCTCGGGAAGCGGGTAGGTCCCTTCCTGCTCGATCGGGTTCTGCGTCGCCAGCACGAAGAACGGCCGTTCCAGCCGGTACGTCTCGCTCCCGGCCGTGACCTCCATCTCCTGCATCGCCTGAAGCAACGCGGCCTGCGTCTTGGGCGGCGTCCGGTTGATCTCGTCGGCCAGTACCACGTTGGCGAAGATCGGTCCGCGTACGAAGCGGAACGTGCGCCGCCCCGTAGAGACGTTCTCCTCGATGATCTCCGTCCCGGTGATGTCCGACGGCATCAGGTCGGGCGTGAACTGGATGCGGCTGAACTGCAGGCGCAGCGACCGCGCAAGGCTCGAGACCAGCAAGGTCTTCGCCAGCCCCGGTACCCCGACCAACAGCGCGTGTCCCCCGGCCAGGATGGTGATCAGCAGATGCTCGATGATCTGCCGCTGGCCGACGACCTGCTTGGCGACCTCGAGCTCCACGCGCCGCCGCGCTTCCGCTAGCTCCGCCAGCAGCTCGACGTCTCGACCTGCCAGCGGCTCGGCGCCCGGTGGCTCGCTCCGCCTCACCGAGCCGGGCCGATCCGGCCTGGCCAGAGGAGTGGTCGGCTCCTCGCCCATCACTTCAGCGACCCCTGCAACGGCAATACGGGGCCCGCCTCGGGTCTCGGAGACGTCGGGGGATTCACGAGTGCGCTGCCGGGAGGCGGGTCGTGAGTGGGCCGCAGCCGCCGCGCCGGCGCGGCAGGGCTTGCCGCCGCCCATCGGTCGGGGATCTGTCAACATCCACAGCCTAAGGTAGATACCGGCAAAATGGGGCGTCAAGGGTGGGTTGATATAATACTGGCTACAACGTATCTTGCGGCCGCGTTGGGCAGTCGTCTACCGCCATTCTAGAGGGTCACAGAGAGGCTGAGGTGCGGTTGCCGGAGGAGGACCGCCGCAGAATCGGAGCATATCTCGGCCTCGGTTGGGGCTTCGCCTTCGCGGTCGGCCTCTTCGTTGCCCTCGGCTGGTTCCTCGACAACTGGCTCGGCGCCTCTCCGGTCTTCACCGTGATCGGCGTGTTCGTGGGCGGTGCCGCTGGCTTCTACTTCGTAGTACGCCAGGCCCTCGACATTCAGCAGGACAGTCGTACAGGGAAACGCGATAACGACGAGGGCTAGTAGCCATTCGAAAGGCTCCGGGTCCGCAGTGAAGAGGTGGACAATCTACGCGGGGACGTCCGCGATGCTCGTTGGCCTCTCCGCCTTGCTGATCGGATTACAGTTCGAGCCACCTGCCCGTTACGGCGTCTGGGCAGGCCTGGCCGCGGCTTGGGTCGTCCAGGCGGCGGCCTTCGCCATCCTCGTCGCCGCCACCCGCCACCGCGCCCAGCTGGTTTTCGCCGGTTGGACCGCGGGCACGTTCCTCAGGTTTCTGGCCCTGGGCCTGCTCGCCTGGCTAACGTTGGGCGGCAGCGTCGGGTTCCCGGCCGCGCCCACGCTCATCTCACTGGTGATCGCCATCTTCGGCCTGCTGCTGCTGGAGCCCGTCGTTTTCCGCTATAAGCTGGGGGTCCGATGATCGGGATCGCCGGCCGGCTATTGTGGATCTTCGCGCAGACTCACGGCGCCGCGGCAGACGAGGCGGCTCATGCCGCCGACCAGGACGTCGCCGCGCTGTGGAACGACCACATGATGGCCGAGGTGTCCGATGCGCATCACTTCCTCATCCCGTTCGTCAACCGTGAAATAGCCATTCCGCAGTGGCCGCCGCTGCATATCGGTTCGTTCGCGGTCGATCTGTCGCCGACCAAGCACGTGATCTACCTGATGATCGCGGCCCTGCTGTGCGCGGCCACGATGATCTGGGTGGCGCGCAAGACTCATGGTAAGGGCGCCGAGCGAGCGCCCAAGGGCCTGGCGAACATGATCGAGGCGTTCGTGATCTACCTGCGGGACGAGGTCGCGATGCGCAACATCGGGAAGGGCGGTGAGCGGTACGTTCCGTTCATCCTCACGCTCTTCTTCTTCATCCTCTACATGAACGTGCTCGGCCTCGTGCCCTTCGGCGCCAGCGCCACTGGGAACGTGGGCGTCACCGCGGCGCTTGCCATTCTATCGCTCGTCGCGATCGAGGTCGGCGGTCTGCTGCACATTGGGCCGAAGGCCTATCTGGGGACGATCGTCTACATACCCAAAGGCCTCAACTGGTTCTGGAGCATCGTAATGGCGGTCGTGATGACCCCGGTCGAGCTGGTCGCCAAGCTGGCACGGATATTCGCGCTGGCGATCCGTCTCTTCGCCAACATGACGGCGGGACACCTGGTCATCCTGTCGCTCGTCGGGTTGATCTTCATGGCGGGCGCGGCCGAGGGTGTCGTCAAGTACGTGATCTGGCCGGCGCCCGTACTGATGGCCGTCGCGATCATGCTGATGGAGATATTCATCGCGTTTCTGCAGGCGTACATCTTCGCCATGCTGACTTCGGTGTTCATTGGGTTGGTGAGACACCCGCATTAGCGGGATCGGTAACTCTCGGAACTACAGCTCCTCATAGGAGGGGGAAATGATCGAGACAATCTTCGGTGCACTTCAGGCCGTCACGCCCGGAATAGAGGCGGAGTCGGCGCTCAGCCTCTATGGCACGATGGGCGCGACGATCGGAGCCGGCCTCGCCGTAATCGGCGCCGGACTCGGTATCGGCCGGATCGGTGGCTCGGCGACCGAGAGCATCGCTCGACAGCCGGATGCCGCCGGCAGCATCCAGACGGCGATGATCATCACGGCGGCGCTGATCGAAGGCGTCTGCCTGTTCGCACTGGTCATCGCGCTGCTCAAAGGGTAAACCGAGCTGCGATGAGTGCTCTCATGTCTAAGCGGTCGAAGCAGCGGCGCCGCCTGACGGCGCTCGCCACGTATCTAGCTGCCTTCGCCGCCTTCCTCGCCCTGTCCGGCGTCACGGCGAGCCCGCTAGTGGCGCAGGAGGAGCACGGCGGCGGCGGCGGCCTGTTCGACATCAATTGGCCGGGCCTGATGTTCTGGACCTGGCTGATATTCCTGGCCCTACTCTTCGTCCTGCGGAAATGGGCCTGGGGCCCGATCCTCGGCGCCCTGGAAACCCGCGAGAAACGGATTCAGGAGACGCTGGATGGCGCGGCCCGCGACCGCGAGGAAGCAGGCAGGCTGCTCGATGAGCAGCGGCGTGTCCTCGATGAGTCGCGGGAGCAGGCGCAGAACATCCTTGCCGATACCCGCAAGACGGCGGACAAGCTACGGGCCGAACTGCTCGATGCGGCCCGCAGCCAAAAGGACCAGATCGTTGCCAGCGCCCGTGATGACATCGAGCGCGAGCGGGACGACGCGCTGGAAGCGCTGCGGCGCGAGGCGGTCGACCTGTCCATCTCCGCAGCCGGTCGTGTGCTGCGCAAGGAGGTGGACTCGGAAGAGAACCGCCGAATCGTCGAGGAGTACTTGGAAAGCTTGGTGGCCGAGGAGAAGGGCGGCGAGGCCGGCTGATGCAAGAGACGACGGTCGCACGAAGCTACGCGGAAGCGCTTTTCGAGCTTGCCCGGGCCGAGGACGCCACCGAACTCTACGCGGCGGAGCTAGGCCAGATCGTGCACCTGCTCGAGTCGGAGGCCGATTTCCGCGCCTTTCTCGAAACACCACGCATCGACCCGCGGCAGAAGAAGCAGGTCCTCCGTGATGTCTTCGAGGGGAAGATCCCGGAGCGGCTCCTCCGCTTCCTGCTCGTCGTGGTGGACAAGCGCCGCCAGCGTGTACTGCCGGAGATCGCGATCGAGTTCGACAAGCTGGTCGACCGGCAGCTCGGTCGACTTCAGGTCGACGTGACGACGGCGGCGGAGCCGGACGCCAAGGCCGAGGCGAACATCAGGAAACAGCTCGACAGGCTGTTCGGGATGGAGGTGCTCCCGCGCTTCAGGACCGACCCGCGGATCATCGGCGGCGTCGTCGTCAGGGTAGGGGACCGCATCATGGACGGCTCGATACGGCACCGGCTTCAGCGTCTGCGACGCAGCCTGCTGAGGCCACAGGCCGGCTGAACGGCGCCGACGCTCGACGTCACGACGACGGCGAGCGGGCGCGAATAGAACCAGAGATCGAAATCTATGGCTAAGACGGGAACACAGCTCAGCGCCAGCGAGATCAAGAAGGCGCTGGTACGACAGATCGAGCGCTACGAGGAGGAGCTTCACGCCGAGGAGATTGGTGAGGTCCTCCAGGTCAGTGATGGCGTGGCGCGCATCTGGGGTCTCGGCTCCGCTATGTACAACGAGATGCTCGAGATCGAGTCACGGGAGACCGGTGACACCATCACCGCCCTGGCGGCGAACCTCGAGGAAGACAACATCGGTGCCATCGTCCTCGGCGATTACCTCCACCTGAAAGAGGGTGACGCGGTTCGGCGGACCGGGCAGGTACTGTCTATCCCGGTAGGCCCCGAATTGGTCGGCCGGGTCGTCAACCCGCTGGCCGAGCCGCTCGACGGCAAGGGCCCCGTCGACTGCAAGCATCGCATGAGGGTCGAGCGCAAGGCGCCCGGCATCGTCTATCGCCGCCCGGTGAAGGAGCCGCTACAGACGGGCCTCAAGGCGATCGACTCGATGACGCCGATCGGGCGCGGCCAGCGCGAGCTGATCATCGGTGACCGCAGCACCGGCAAGACGGCCATCGCCGTCGATACGATCATCAATCAGAAGGGCGGCGACGTCATCTGCGTCTACGTCGGTATCGGCCAGAAGGCGTCGACGATCGCCGCACTGATCGACCGACTCGAGCGCGAGGGCGCGATGGAGCACACCATCGTCGTCGCGGCGAACGCCAGCGACCCGGCGACGTTGCAGTTCGTCGCGCCGTACTGCGGCTGCACGATGGCCGAGTACTTCGTGTACAAGGAAGGTCGCCACACGCTCTGCGTCTACGACGACCTCTCCAAGCAGGCGCAGGCGTACCGCCAGCTGTCACTCGTGCTGCGGCGGCCGCCCGGCCGTGAGGCGTACCCCGGCGACATCTTCTACAACCACTCCAGGCTGCTGGAGCGCGCGGCCAAGGTCACCGAGGATGCGGAGATCGTCAAAGGCCACGCGGAGATCGAGAAGGCGGGCGGCTCGCTCACCGCGCTGCCAATCATCGAGACGCAGGCGGGCGACGTCTCCGCCTACATCCCGACCAACGTGATCTCGATTACCGACGGCCAGATCTACCTCGAGAACGATCTCTTCTATGCCGGCGTCCGGCCCGCGATGAACGTGGGGATCTCGGTGTCACGCGTCGGCGGCTCGGCGCAGCTCAGGGCGATGCGCCAGGTCGCAGGCCGCCTGCGCCTCGACCTGGCCCAGTATCGCGAGCTGGAGGCGTTCGCCCAGTTCGCCGCCGAGCTCGATACCGCGACCCAGAAGCAGCTCGCCCGCGGCGAGCGGATGGTCGAGGTGTTGAAACAGGGTCAGTACCAGCCGCTCCCGGTCGAGCATCAGGTGATGATCATCTATGCCGGCACCAACGGCCATCTCGACGACGTACCGGTCCCCGATATCAAGGAGTGGGAGGCCGGGTTCCACGACTTCATGAAGACCAGCCACCCGGACATCGGCAAGGCGATCCGCAGTGAGCGCGTGATATCGGATGAGACCGAGGAGCATTTGAAGAAGGCGATCAAGGAGTACAAGGAGCAGTTCGTCGCCAGCAGGCCCCGCGAGACGGTAGCGGCGGCCGCCGCTTCCCGGTAACGGCGCATGTCGAAGACACGTGACATTCGGCGACGGATCCGCTCGATCCAGAGCACGCGCCAGATCACGCACACGATGGAGATGGTCGCGGCGTCGAAGTTGCGCCGTGCCCAGGATCGTGTGCGCGCGGCGCGCCCCTATGCCGCCAAGCTGACAGAGGTCATCTCGAGCCTGTTCGCGCCGGAACTGGCGGAGCGATACCCGATCCTCAGACAGCCCGAGAAGCTAGGCCGCTCGGCCCTGGTCCTGTTGACGAGCAATCGTGGCCTGGCCGGCGGCTTCAACGTCAACTTGATTCGCAAGGCACGCGGCGTGCTCGGCGAGCTCCGTGATGACGGGGTCGATGTCGAGTTCCACGTAATCGGCAGAAAGGGTATCAGCTTCTTCCGGTTCCGGCGTGAGCCGATGGCGTCGACCCGACAGGATATCAGCGATCGCCCGACCCTGGAGGACGCGCGGTCGATCATCGACCCGCTCATCCCCCGTTTCGAGTCGGGCGAGCTCGATGCGATCGATGTCGTATACGCGCATTTCAAGAACCCGCTCTCAACGCCGCCGACCCTGATTCGCGTGCTACCGGTCGGTCCGCCCGATGAGGGGCGCGGCGCGCGCGCCCACAACTACTTGTTCGAGCCGTCGGCCGAGGAGATCCTCACCACCGTCCTGCCGCTCTACGTCCGCAACGCCGTCTATCGCGCGCTGGTCGAGACGGCGGCGGCGGAGCAGGGTGCGCGAATGACGGCGATGAGAAACGCGACCGACAACGCCGAAGAGCTGATCAGGAACCTGACTCTCCAGTACAACAAGGCGCGCCAGACGCAGATTACCCAGGAGCTCACGGAGATCACCGGCGGCGCCGAGGCACTAAGAGGCTAATGGAAGAAACGAGCGACAATGGCTGAGAACATAGGCAAGGTAGTGCAGGTCATCGGGCCGGTCGTCGACGTCGAGTTCGAGCCCGAGAAGCTGCCGGAGATCTACACGGCGGTGCGGGTGAAAGGCGAGGGCGAAGCGCCGATCGACGTCGTCTGCGAGGTCCAGCAGCACCTGGGACGGAGCCAGGTCCGCACCGTCGCTATGGACATCACCGACGGCATCGTCCGCGGCATGAAGGCCATCGATACCGGCGGCCCCATAACGACGCCCGTCGGTCACGCGCCGCTGGGTCGGATCATCAACGTGCTGGGTGAGCCGGTAGATGAGCAGGGTCCTGTAGAGGCCGAGGAGCGCTGGCCGATCCATCGACCGCCGGTCGAGCTGGAGAATCTCGTGCCGACCAGCGAGATCTTCGAGACCGGCATCAAGGTCGTCGACCTGATCGCGCCCTACCTGAAGGGTGGAAAGACCGGGCTGTTCGGCGGCGCCGGCGTCGGCAAGACCGTCGTTATCATGGAGCTCATCCACAACATCGCGACCGAGCACGGCGGCCGCTCCGTCTTCTGTGGGGTCGGCGAGCGGACGCGCGAGGGCAACGACCTGTGGCTCGAGATGACCGAAGCCGGCGTGATCACGCCCGGCGATCCGGACAAGAGCAGTGCGGCGCTGATCTACGGCCAGATGAACGAGCCGCCGGGCGCCCGTTTCCGAGTCGGCCTCACCGGCCTGACCGTCGCCGAGTACTACCGCGATGTGGAAGGCCAGGACGTGCTCGTCTTCATCGATAACATCTACCGCTTCGTGCAGGCCGGTAACGAGGTCTCGGCGCTGCTCGGCCGTATGCCTTCGGCGGTCGGCTACCAGCCGACCCTCGGCACCGACGTCGGTGAGCTGATGGAGCGGATCACCTCGACCCGCAAGGGGTCCATCACCTCGGTGCAGGCGATCTACGTGCCCGCCGACGACCTGACCGACCCAGGTCCTGCGACGACGTTCGCGCATCTCGATGCGACGACCGTCCTCTCGCGCCGCATCGTCGAGCTGGGCATCTATCCGGCCGTCGACCCGCTCGACTCGACCAGCCGCATCCTCGACCCACAGTTCGTCGGCGACCGCCACTACGCTGTGGCGACGCGCGTGCAGGAGATACTCCAGCGTTACAAGGACCTGCAGGACATCATCGCGATCCTCGGAATGGATGAGCTGTCCGAGGAGGACAAGCTGATAGTGAACCGAGCGCGCCGGATCGAGCGCTTCCTCTCGCAGCCGTTCTTCGTCGCCGAGCAGTTCACCGGTACTCAGGGCCGCTATGTGCGGCGCGAGGATACGGTCGAGTCGTTCGAGCGGGTAGTGAACGGCGAGTTCGACGAGCTCCCCGAGCAGGCGTTCTACATGGTCGGCGACGTCAACGAGGTAGTCGACAAAGCCAAGAAGATGGGTAGCTGACGATGGCGGTTCCCGGAAGCGGCCGGCCGTTCAACGTCTCGCTGATCTCGCCGGAGCGCAAGGTCTTCGAGGGCCCGGTGAAATTCCTCGTGGTCCCCGGCTTCGACGGCGAGATCGGGATCCTCCGCGACCACGCGCCGCTCATGGCACTGCTCGGCGAAGGCACGCTCCGCATCGTCACCGAACAGGGAACGCGACGGTTCCACGTCTCGGGCGGATTCGTGCAGGTCGTGGACAACGAGGTGAGCGTGCTGAGCGAGGAGGCGACGGAAGGGTAGTGATCAGTAATCAGTGATCAGTAATCAGTGATCAGTAATCAGTAATCAGTGATCAGTAATCAGTAATCACTGATCACTTCCTATCCAGGCCGCTCCAGCCCGTAGGTCCTGATCTTCCGATACAGCGTCTTCGCCGAGATACCGAGCGTCTCCGCCGCCCGCCCCTGGTGCCAGTCCTCTCGCTTCAGCACGGCCTCGATATGGGCCCGCTCCAGGTCCTCCAGCGAGACATCTTGCCCGACCAGGGAGCCGCCGCCGTCGGCGCGACGACCGTGGGACACGTCGCGCGGCAGGTCCTGGGGCCGAATCTCCTGGCCGGCGCGGAGGATCGCCAGGCGCTCCATGATGTTCCTCAGCTCGCGAACGTTGCCGGGCCAATGGTAGGAGCTCAACGCATCTAGGGCATCGTCGGTGAGCTCCGGCGGGTTCGCGCTGAGCTGCTTCTTCAGGAAGTGCCGGGCCAGCACGGGGATGTCGTCGGGGCGGTCGCGTAGCGGAGGAATGAATACGGTCAGCGTGTTGATCCGGTAATAGAGGTCATCTCGGAAGTTGCCCTCGACGACCTCGACGTCCAGCTCGCGGTTGGTCGCCGCCAGCAGCCGGATGTCGGTGCTCACCTTCTGGGTGCCGCCGACGCGGAAGAACTCCCCCATCTCCAACGCCCGCAACAGCTTAGACTGAAGGCGCGGCGCCAGCTCGGCGATCTCGTCCATGAATAACGTGCCGCCGTCCGCCAGCTCGAACAGCCCCAGCTTACGGGTCATCGCCCCCGTGAAAGCACCCCGCTCGTGCCCGAACAGCTCGGACTCGAGCAGGTTCTCCTGGATGGCGGCGCAATTGATGTCGGTCAGCGGCCCGTCGGCGCGCGGTGACAGGCGGTGTATCGCCCGCGCGATCAGTTCCTTGCCGGTGCCGCTCTCCCCGCAGATCAGTACCGCACTGTCGGACGCCGCGACCTTGCGGGCCAGCTCGAGGACCTCTTCCATGGCCGTGCTGGCCGTGACGATCTCCGGAAACTCTTCGTGCCGCGAGAGCCGCGTCTGCAGTCGGACGTTCTCGACGGCGAGCTGTCGCTTCTCGAAAGCGCGCCGCACGAGCATCTCGAGCTCGGCGACCCGGCACGGTTTCGTCACGTAGTCGTAGGCGCCCAGCTTCATCGCCGCGATCGCCGTCTCGACCGTGCCATTGCCGGTAACGATCACGACCTCGGGCGGCGCGTCGAGCTCCACCGCCTCGCGCAGTACACCGATCCCATCCAGCTCGGGCATCACCAGGTCCACGAGCGCGACGTCGAACTCGCTGTCCTTCAGCAGCTCCACCGCTCGGCGGCCGTCGTACGCCACCTCGACCTCGAATCCCTTCTTGCGCAGCTGGGTCTCGAGGATCCGTGAGAGGTTCCGTTCGTCCTCCGCCAGGAGAATCTTGATCGACGTTTCAGCCACGGTCTATCCCCCTATTGCGATTCTTCCGCGTCGCTGGTCTCGCCCCGATACGACGGCAGGACGACGCGGAAATTGCTGCCGGCACCGATCGTCGAGTCGACCTCGATCCGGCCGCCGTGCTCCTGGATGATCCCATAGCAGATCGATAGCCCGAGCCCCGTACCCTTGCCCGGCATCTTCGACGTGTAGAAAGGCTCGAAGATCTTCGGTAACTCCATCTCCGGTATACCGCAGCCCGTGTCGATGAACGAGATCCCGACTTCCTCGCGGCCCGACTCGTCCAGGACCTCGGTCCGCACCCTCAGCTCGCCGTCGTCTTCCATCGCGTCCAGCGAATTCAGCGCCAGCGCGACGAACACCTGGACCAGTCGCTCCGAGTTCGCCCAGACCAGCGGCAGGTCGTACACGTACTCGCGCTGCACACGGATCTTCTTGAACCGATCATGGTGCATCAGCAGCTTGAGGGTCTCCTCGACCGTGTCCTGAACGTCGACCGGACCCTTCTCGCTGGGCGGCGGTCGGCTGAAGGCGAGCAGGTCGCGGGCGATCCGCTTGCAACGGTCTACCTCGGTATCGATCATCGAGAGGAACTCGGCGTGCTCTGAGTGATCCTCCGCGTACTCGCGCACCGCCTCGACGCACGCGGCGATCGTCGCCAACGGGTTGTTGATCTCGTGCATCACACCGGCCGCCATCTGCCCCAACGCCGCCAGCTTCTCGGCGTGCGAGATCCGCTCGCTTATCCGCTTCTGTTCCGTCACGTCCTCGCCCACCGTGATCACGTGCGTGACCTCGTCGGTGCCCGAGACGTGCATCGGGACCTTCGTCAGCCGGTAGAAGCGCCGCTCGCCCGACGCGCTCGACTCGACCTCATAACGTCGGATCTCGTCGGTAGCGAATACTTCCTCCAGCTCCTCGCTCAACCGCTCTTTCGGCTGCCGGTACAGCACCTCGAAGACCGACTTGCCGATCGCGTCCTCACGCGCCACACCCTGCGTGCCCGTCTCACGCTTGCGGTTCCACGCCACGATCCGGTAGCCCTTGTCCACCACGTAGAGACCGACCGGAAGCGCATCCACGATGTGACCCATCAGCTCCTGCGCCGAGCGCAGGTCGCGGAGCTGAACCTCATGGTCGCTGTGCAGTTGCCGGGCCCGGATCAACGTCAGCGCCACACGCAGCAGCGGCGCCACCGCCGATACGTCCGGCGGCTCCGACGCCTCCGACTCCACCACCCAGATCGCCCGCTCGCCACCCTCCAGATCCAGCGGCCAGACCTGTTGCCAACGGCTGATCCGCCACAGTAACCGCCCGTCCTCCGCCTGCTCACGCACCGACAGCGGCTCCGCCAGCGAGTCGGCCCACTCCGCCACCCGCCCGGCCAGCCCTTCGACCTCGAGCCCCTCACCCGGCCAGGCGCAGAGCAGCTCGGTCGCCCCGGCCGCCTTGATCCAAAGGGCCGAGCGAATCCCGAGCGCCTCGCTGCAGGCGGCCAGAGTGTCAGACAAATCACATTCGCCCGCACCGACGATCTGATCGCCGATTCGGCGCAGCAGCTCTCCGATCACTGAGTCTGTACCTATGGCTGAACGGCGCTCCATTCGCGGCTTGGGGGGAGGGAGCGAGGGGGGTGACTGTAAGTTACGCGTCGGTGGGTTCTCAGACAAGGGGTTTCGGTCAAAATGTCCTTGCAATTGAGGTCAAGCTGACCGAACAGGGGGGTCCGAGCGAGGGGTGGGCGGTGGGGGTTGATCGAGCTAACCTTTTGGTGTGTATGCCCTTACGCGGATCGGTCCCGTTAGGCACACGCCTTGCCCCTACGATTCGCTGGCCGGGCGGGAAGGGCGGTGCGGAGTTGGGTGCCCGGCGTTGAAAACCGAGACTGTGGGTGTGTGGGTTTTCTGGAGCTAGAGAGAATGGAGCCGGTGGTCGTTCGATCGCAGGTCAGTCCGCTTTTTTTACAATAGGCAAGGACATAGGGGGGAGGTCAGCGGGCGCTGTAATCGAATGACCCCGGCTCACGATAGATGCCCCGGGGTAGGCTTGTGTGCCTGAGCTTTAGGAAGCGTCTGACTTGGCGGGAGTCGGCGCCAGCCTGGCACACAGCCACCCGGGGTTTTTTTTGTTTGGGCGTGCTCTGGCGTCCTGCAATCGGGCGCCGCAATCGCTGTGGCCGAAGACCGGCAGGTGACGACGGGTCGGCTCGGCCCTATGATAGTGCGGGCGGGGGCCCCGGCTCCGGGGACTCTTTCGCGGATGGCGCTTGTGCGGCCGGCACGGTATGGGAACGGCGAGTTCGATGCCAGAGGAAGAGAAGCAGGCACGAAGAGTTGGAGCGCTGCGGCGGCTCGGTGACGGCCGGGTCTGGCGGAACGTGGCGGCCGTGGCGGGGCTCCTGGCGCTCACCCTGGTCGCGGGGCTGGCCTACGTCGTGGAGCCTCAGAGCCCGAGAGATTTCGGCGACCGCCTGGTGCTGGCGCTGGATCGAGAGGCGTACGGGCCGAACATGAGGCGCGGCGCCCGGCTGTACGAGCGGGCGGCCCGGGCGCTGGAGATTGGGGCCGATAGCCTTGGGGAGCACCTGCTGAGGCGGAGCACGCGGGCGTATGCCCGGGCGAGCGCGGGCGCGCCGGGCCCCCGGGAGCAGATGGCGGCCAACGATGGTCTGGCCGACAGCTACCTGGAGCTCGGCTGGCGACACCTGGCACGCGGCCGCGGCTGGCGGTTCGGGCTCGGGCGGCGACCCGAGAGCCTGGCGGCGGCCGAGCGTATGGCGGCTTGCGTGGTGGGGATCGCGCCCACGCGACGCCGTGCCGAGATCAACGAGTACGTAGAGGAGCTCGAGGCGGTGCTCGAGCGGCCGCTGGCCGGGAGGTGTCCGGAATGAGCGCGCGCAGCTCCCGGGACTGGACCGCGTCGGCCGGCTTCGGCGTCGGCGCCCTGTTCGTTCTCGCCTTCTTCTTCGCCGGTCTGAGAGTCACGGCGGCGGGGGTGGCGTACGAGCTATTCGGGGTCGTCGACGGGTTGGCCGCCCTCCTCATCTTATATGTGCTGCTCGGGACCGGTGCGCTCTCCTGGCCGCGCGACACCTGGGGCGCGGTGGTGCTGATCTACGGAGCCGCGGCCACCGCCCAGCTGGTCTCGTTGCTGCTACCGCCGCCGGGCGTCCTCGAGTGGATCGTACTCGGCCTGCTGCTCTACGCCGCTTGGAACGCCAGCTACGCCGTCCACCGGACCCGCGTCATGTTGGCCCTCGGCCTGGTCGCCCTCGCCCTGGCGGCCCTCAAGTACTCCGTGCTGCCGTTCGTCTGGGTGCGGACCGAGCTGCCGCACACCCCCCTCATCGATCTCCGATCGCTGGGCGAAGGGCTCAAGGGGCTGGTCGCGGCCTACGTCCCCAGCCGGCCCGTCACCCAAGCCCTCGCCTTCCTCGCCCTCCTCTGCTGGGTCCTCGCCGTCTGGCTCCAGTGGCCGCCGCCCGGCGACGATGACTGGCTGCGCCGCCTGCCGCGACACGAGCGTGACCGCCTGCTCTTCTCGCTGCTCGAGGGCGAGTCCGAGGGAAGGGCGCTGGGCCCGGAAGCCGTCCGCGCTTTACTTGACCGGCCCCAGAGCGAATAATACTTTAGATAGCTTCCATATAATGGGGAGTGTCGCGGCTCCTGGCGGGCCGCGTCTGCTGTTTGACAATCGAAGGGCGAGTTGGGTGAGTGAAGCCGGGTGTGAGCGAGCGTCGAGGATATGGCCCGTGGGGCGTTGACTCGAGAGGGTTGGCGATTAGCGGGTCGAGCTCGTGAGAGG
>Ga0180438_10000181_pt1 | contig 134677 bp, 72 predicted proteins | sample SS_ome_12_FD_132455 | JGI IMG/M metagenome (GOLD analysis project Ga0180438, IMG submission 132455) | Hypersaline lake sediment archaeal communities from the Salton Sea, California, USA - SS_3_D_2 metaG | ecosystem: Environmental > Aquatic > Non-marine Saline and Alkaline > Hypersaline >... | reverse complement strand
GGTTTTTCCAATAATTTTAGACTGGATATTTTTATCTAATACTGAATATTTGTTATATACTGAAAATTATCTAAAAAATTGCTTCATATATCAAAAAAAAATCTCTTAACTGATAATTTGGGAATTCACCAACTGAAGGCAGGTGAATTTGGCGTTCAATGTTCAGTGTTCAATGTTCAAAGTTTAAGAACTTAGAACTTTGGAGGACCCTTTTGATAGCTCTACAAAGAAACATTGAACGTTGAACATTGAACATTGAACAAAAAATCCTCATCAAACAACAGGGGAATTGATAGATACCATCCGTAATGAATAAATAGTGAATTAAAAATATTAAGAATTCCACTCCAAAATATTAATTTTCTTTAGTTGGAGATTAATAAAATTAATTTTTTGGATTAAAAATATTAAAAAAATTAAGGATGAGATTAATAATTTCTCCCGATACCAATAATGAAGCTGGTGACTTTTTTACCACCTTCCAGGTGTGCTTGAGGTTTGTTTATTGCCCCTGCATGCGTTTTGGTGTCGAAAATGACCAGGTAGCCCTCATTAACAGACTCGGTGGTCAGGTATTTTTGCGCCACCTGCCTGATCCCCTGCTGGAGTATCCGGGTGATATCGTCTTGATGATTGACTTTGGTCTCGATAATATATCTCCTTCCCTTATAATTTAACATCACATCCATTCTACCCAACCCACTGGGCGTTTCATAACGTAGGTCACCAGCTCCACCTTTCACAAACCGGTAAAGCCAGGCGGTTAGAAGAAATTGACCGGTTTTCTCATAAGGTTTCTTCTCTTTATAAAAAGCTCGTACTCCTATCTGGGCGATATATTGGTCGAAATCCAGGAGAATTCTCTCCATATCAAGCTTTTTTCCAGACAATATATATTCTTGCAGAGATATCTCTTCGTCGGCTTTCACTTCTTTAAAAAATGTCTTAATATACCTGGCCTTATATATATTATTGCTCACAACCGCATGATCGTCTCTATTTTTTATAAGGCCATATTGTTCCAACCAGGTTTGGTCTTCGTCGTCGGGGTCGTACTCGACATTATCGAACACGATCTCTACAAAGGTTTCTTTGTATAGTTTGGCTTTCTCATAGAGATTGTCGAAGTGGTCGTTCCTCTCCTTTAGCAGGATTCGGATCGCATTTTCCACATCTTGCGCATCAATGGGTTCGACAGTTCCGGGTTTGACATCCATTGTCAGGATCGTTCCCAAACGGTTGACCAGCCAGGTCTGACCCGCGGTCTCTTCATGGATTTTTTTTACAGCCTCTTCCTTAAAAGGTTGATTGGTTTCTGCCGTATATTGGGAATAGAGATCGCGGATATTTTTTAAAGAGAAAGGAGGAAGGTCCACCTGGTCGGCAATATTAAACGGTGACACGCCGCCAACAATGAGTTTGGTTATATTTCTTATTCCCACCAACCCGATAGAATAGAGGGCTTTTTGTTTTACAGCTTTGTATTTCTGGTACAAATCCCTTAGTGCTGTAAGAAAATTCTCTAATTCGCTTAATGGAATTCCATCAAATTCATCGATAAAAATCATTATCTTTTTAAATTCTATAATCCGGTTTAATTCCTCGAACAGCAAGCTGAAGGAAATATGATCGGTAAGATGATGCGTTTCTAAAAATTGCTTAACTGCATCGGTTTTTTCGCAATTGACTTCGCTTAGTCTGTGTATCAATTGGGCATAGAGTTCTTTTTCAATCAATGTATAAAATCGTTTTTTGTCTAAATTTCTATATTTCTGGAAGCTTAATATGATAACAACATATGTCTGCTCTTCGTGCAGTGTTTTACGCATTCCTTCTAAAAAGGTTGTCTTTCCACTTTGTCTTGGGGCAAATATAGAGAAGTAACGTCCTCGATCAACCATGGTTTTGATATCTTGCTTTTTCGTATTGGTAACATTGTCCAGGGGAACGTAGTAAGCCTCTTCCGGGATTACCGTACCTGAATCTTCAAATATGCGTTTCGGTTTCTGATAGATCATTTTGTTTGTATGTCCTGTTTTTTTCGGCATATTTTTATATTATGGCAAGACGTCCAATTTGTCAAGAGAAAAAGGGTTTCCACCCGCCACCTTTTTTCTTATTGACCCCTGAAAAAACTGAACCTCCGTCACTTCTTATTTCTTAAGCTGATAAAGGCGCATTATAACTGGAAAAAAATTTATTTTATTGGGGGAAGAACTCTAAAATATGAGACTGTTAATCCCTGAAAATAATGGGAGACCTCTTGAAATAGACCAATAATAATACTCTTCATTTAATCCACTGCAGCAAAAAATAGTTCAAGAAATTCAGGATTTACATATTTGAGAATTATGGTATTTTTATTGATGTGCTAAAAAATGTTCCGGGAAAAATACCAGATTGCCTTGTTTAATTACACAACATCGAATTAATAGACGAAGGCCACTCATATTCTGGCGGCTTGAAACATCCATATGGCGGAAGCCTACCCAAATATACAATTAAAATAAATAAAAATTACCCACAATACAGACACTTGACGGCTGCGGAGATATCCAGACAAAATAAGAAATCGTTAAAAATTAAGAGACAAACATATGAATAATTATTAATGATTATTTAGTAAAAAAATGAAAAAACTGGATAAAAAAAATATCGAGGATATACTGACACTAACGTCTATGCAAGAGGGGATGTTATTTTTTTATTTGAAAGACCCAAAAAACGATCTCTATTTTGAACAATTATGCCTGGAAGCAGCGGGTGAAATAGACAGCACTATTTTTGAACAGGCCTGGAATCTTGTCATAAAAACCAATGAAATGCTGCGAACACTGTTTCGATGGAAAGAAGTAAAAAAACCAATGCAAATTATCCTGAAACAACATGAGCTGCGGGTTAATTTGCTTGATTATTCTGATGCAGATAAAAAATATTTAAAATTAAAAGAGGAGAAACCTATAGAAGATCTGAAAAAAGAAGATAGAAAGAAGAAATTCGATCTGACCACTGTGCCTTTCAGGGTAACGTTGTGTAAATTGGCTAAAGAGAGATATGTGATCCTGGTGAGTCAACATCATATTTTGTACGATGGCTGGAGTACGGGAATTATTTTAAAGGAATTCCTTGCCTTTTATAATGCATTGAAAAATGGGGAGCCAGTCATAATCCCTGTGAAAAATAAATTCAAAGAATTTGTAAAATGGCTTCAAATTCAGGATAAAGAAAAGCAGAAAACCTATTGGAAAACATATTTAAAAAATTTTGAAGGCAGGACATCGATTCCGGTAAAACAGGGCAAAGAGAAGGGGTCAAATGTAACCAGGAAATACAACTTCCGAATTTCCCAAAAGGTGACTAAAGAGGTAGAGACTTTTTTAAAAGAGGAAAAAATAACCCTGGCGGCTTTATTATACAGTGTGTGGGGGATATTGCTGCAAAAATACAACGACAGCCAGGATGTCATTTTTGGGACCACTGTATCAGGCAGAACCGCAAAAGTAAAAGATATCGAACATATGGTGGGCCTTTTTATCAATACAATCCCTTTGCGTCTAAATACCTCTGCCAATAAAGAGATTTCCGCTCTCCTGAAGGAGGTGAATCAATCGCTGCAAATAAAAGAAGAATATGAGACCACTTCCCTGACGGATATTAAAGAATACACCAGAACAAGCGCCAATGAAGAGTTGTTCGACAGTATTGTGGTTATTGAAAATTATCCCCTGGACAACTTCCTGACCCAACAGAATAATACTCCTTTGATTAAACAATATTCAATGTTTTATAAAACCAATTTTGATTTGACCGTCGCTATTTCGGCTCTTACTGTGAATGACATAGAGATTACCTTTACTTATGAGGAAGGGGTCTTCAGCGACACTTCAATTGAAAATATGGGTTTACATTTTGAGAAGATCACGGGAGAGATTGCTGGCGGTTCAGTCAAGTGGCTGCATGAGATCGATATATTAACCGACATTGAAAAGAAGCAGTTGTTGATTGATTTTAACTCTACGGGATCGAGATATCCATGTGAACGCACCATCCATGAATGTTTCGAGGAGCAGGTAGAAAAGACGGGGGATAATACTGCCGTTATTGGCATGGCGCACGGCGCATGGAGCATGGAGTCTGTTACCGTTACCTATAGGAAATTAAATGAAAAAGTCAATCAACTGGCACGGCTGTTAAAGAAAAAAGGGGTGATGCCAGAATCGGTCGTAGGAGTGATGATGGAACCGGCTGTTAAGACGATTGTTACCCTGCTGGCAATTTTGAAAGCCGGCGGTGCTTATCTACCGATTGATCCAGGAACACCGGTGGAAAGAATCCGATTCATGCTGGAGAATGCAGGTGCCCGGATATTACTTACCAACAGTTTGACAATAAAAGATATGTCCTTTACCCTTCTCCAAAATTTCGAATCCAACACCAATATCAAAATTGTAAAGACAACCCCCAGGGAACCCATCAACGCTTTTGACCAACTGCCAATGCCTGATCGTTCATTGATCAACCTGCGAAATTACAAGGATAAAATCGGCATGGCCAGTGTGACGGATTGTATCTCTATCCAGACCACCAGGGGGTGCCCTTATGAATGTTTGTACTGCCATAAAATCTGGTCCAAAAAACATGTTCACCGAAGTGCAGAAAATATATACAACGAAATCGAATACTATTACCGGAACGGTGTCACTAATTTTGCTTTTATTGATGACTGTTTTAACCTGAACCGGGAAAACAGCACCCTGTTATTTAAACGGATCATTCAAAACAAATTAAATATACAGCTTTTTTTCCCCAATGGACTGCGGGGCGATATTATGACCCCTGATTATATTGACCGGATGGTGGAAGCAGGGACACGAGGGATTAACCTCTCATTGGAAACCGCTTCACCCCGGCTGCAAAAATTACTCAAAAAAAACCTTGACCTGGATAAATTTAAGTCAGTGGTGGATTATATTGCCCATCAGCACCCGGAAGTAATGCTTGAAATGGCCAGCATGCACGGCTTTCCCACCGAGACTGAGGAAGAGGCCATGAAAACATTGAACTTTATCAAAGATATCAAATGGCTTCATTTTCCCTATATCCATATTTTAAAAATATTTCCCAATACAGAGATGGAGGCATTTGCCCTGGGACATGGGATTTCCAAAAAAGATATTATGATCTCTAAAGACCGTGCCTTCCATGAGCTGCCGGAAACATTACCGTTTCCCAAAAGTTTTACCCGCAAATACCAGGCAAATTTTATGAATGAATATTTCCTGTCCAAGGAGCGTTTGCATAAGGTTTTACCTGTCCAGATGAAAATACTCAACCAGGAGGCACTGGCCCAGAAATACAACGCTTATCTACCGGTGGAGATCACATGTGCCCAGGATATCATTGATTTTGCCCATCTGGATGGTATGGAGATTCCCGTCGACTATAGCAGCAGCATCGAAAATAAGCATTCCATTTTTGACCGGAAAAACGAGATACGGGCGATGCAGCCGTCTGCTAAAAAGATCTTGTTCCTGGATTTATCTCAACATTTTAGTTCCCACAGCATGCTCTACAACGTTGCCGAGCAGCCATTGGGTGAGATTTACCTTTTAACGTACCTAAAGCAGAGGTTTGGCGACAAAATTGACGGCAAAATCTACAAATCGGGTAATGATTTTGACAGCTTTGAAGAATTGAAATTTTTATTGGATGAATACCAACCCCATTTGATCGGTGTCCGTACGTTAACCTTTTTTAAAGAGTTTTTCCATGAAACCGTGTCGCAGATACGTCAGTGGGGATTCGATGTGCCCATTATCACCGGCGGACCGTATGCGTCCAGCGACTATGATACCATTTTGAAAGATAAAAACATCGATCTGGTGATGTTTGGAGAAGGGGAATACTCCCTTTCCGAGTTGATTGAAAAAATGCTCGAAAATGACTTTAAACTGCCCGGGCCCGATGATTTAATGAATATTAAAGGGATAGCCTTTACGAAAGATTTTAATTCTAATACAGCGGACAAATCCATAAACATTCTACTGCTGGATCGGATGGCAGATTCTTTGGAAAGCGAAAGCACTGCCAATCCTGAGCCTGCTGCGTCTGGCAGCAGCCTGGCCTATGTCATGTATACATCGGGTTCCACTGGCAGACCCAAAGGGGTTATGGTGGAACACCGTCAGGTGAACAACTGCCTGCACTGGATGCAGGAAAAATTTGATCTCACGTCAAAAGATGTGATTGTGCAGCGCACCAATTTGACGTTTGATCCCTCTGTATGGGAGATTTTCTGGCCGCTGTCCATCGGAGGGAGTGTCAGACTGCTGACGGCTCAGCAAAGCAAAGATGCTGAATTTTTAATCCATTTGATGGCAGATGACCTGGGATTATCCATGATCTATTGCCCGGCATCATTGGTAAATGCCATGGCCTATGTATTGAGCTCTAAAAATCCAGGGCCTCTATTGAAACTACCGTGGCTCATCATCGGTGCCGAACCGATTAAAATGGAGGTGGTTAAGAATTTTTATTCTTATTTTCAAGGAAAAATCGTCAATACCTACGGCCCCACAGAGTGTACCATCAATAACACCTATTATGACCTGGAATCGGATGCCAGGCGATCCATTGTACCCATTGGCAGGCCAGTGACAAATAATAAGGTATATATCCTTTCGAGAGATTTACAACTGATGCCGCTGTTTACCACAGGGGAGATCTGTATTTCCGGGGACAGTGTGGCCAGGGGGTATATTAATAACCCGGGTAAGACCAACAACGGTTTCATAAATAATCCTTTTGGCCAGGGGAAATTATATATGACCGGCGATATGGGGCGGTGGCTCGATGACGGAACCATCGAGATAATGGGCAGAATCGATGAACAGGTTAAAATCAGGGGATACCGAATCGAACCAGAGGAAATCGAAAGGGTCCTATTAAAACATCAAGCAGTGAATGACTGTGTGGTGGTGGTGAGGGATAATCAAGCATCAAATGAAAAAAATAAAGAGGAAGTGAAAATATGTAAAAGATGTGGGATTACCTCAAAATATCCAAACACCTTCATTAACCATGACGGATTTTGTGAAATTTGTGGAAGATTCGAGGAGTATCAAGAACACCTGCAGAGGTATTTCAAAACCCCTCGTGACCTGGAGCAGGATATAAAAGAGGCAAACAAAGTAAAAAAATCAAACTACGACTGCCTCTTACTCTACAGCGGCGGCAGAGGGTCAGCATATGCGCTGTATCAATTGAAGGATATGGGATTTAACGTGCTGGCAGTGACCTATGACAACGGTTATTTTGGTAAAGGTGACCTGAAGAACATAAAGAAAATCACCTCATCGTTGGGGGTCGATCATATGGTACTGACCCACAATCATTCGGATCAGATTCTGGGAGAGAGTTTGAAAGTGGCGCACACGGTGTGCCGAGGATGCTTTCACACCTCTTTCTCCCTTGCGGCTGAATATGCCTTTAAAAATGATATTAAGGTAGTGGTGGGTGCCACCTTATCCAGGGGCCAGATCATTGAGAATAAAGTGTTCATGTTTTTGCAGCAGGGAATCACTGATGTGAGGGAACTGGAACAATCGATCCTGGATCTGCAAAAGAGTGCGGTTGATTTAGATAAAACGATTTTTGACCGCATCGATATCGATGTGGTAAGAGGGGATGCTCTTTTTGAACAGGTCACCTTCATTGATTTTTATCGCTATTATGACATCACCAACGAGGAGATGATAACTTACCTGGATAACCGGGACCCTTTTTGGAAGAGTCGAAAGACCTTTGCCATCTATTCCACCAATTGTCCCATCAAGCAGATTGGGGATTATGCGTATCTCCAGGAGAGGGCGTTTCACTTTTACGGCAGTGCCACCAGTTGGGAAAAACGATTGGGCCATTTGACCCTGGAAAATCTAAAAGAGGATTTAACATGTGGGGTCACCCACAAGGCCTATGAAAATTTTGCCCAAAGGATCGGTTATCTCCAGGATATTCCCATAGAAGTAAGCGATAAATATCTATGTGCTTATTTTACGTCTCCTGGAGAGGTTTCAGAATCGGAACTGAAGGAATACTTATCCGGTTTGTTACCGGATTACATGATCCCACCCTTTTTTGTTCAATTGGAGAAGCTGCCGTTATCAGCAGCCGGCAAGATAGACAGGAAAGCCCTGCCAGAGTCCAACAGGAGTCGATCCAGGTCTTCTGCCACCTATGTGGCACCAAAAGATGATTTCGAGCGAAAAATTGCAGAAATATGGAAGGAGGCACTGAAATTGGATCGGGTGGGATTGAATGATAATTTTTTCGATCTTGGTGGTAACTCCCTGAATGTGATCCAGGTGAGTGGTAAATTGAAAGAGGTGACTGGACATGAAATAGCCATTGTCACCTTATTTACCTATCCCACCATCGGTTCCCTGGCTAACAATCTGAAAAATGAAAAAAGCGATCTGGGTTTTTTATCAACAACAACAGCAGCAGAAACTGCCCGCCATGAAGAAAGAGAAAAAGGAAAACATCGGTTGAGACAACGGATGATAAAGAGGAGAGCAGGAGTTCCGCATGAGTAAGGTGGAAAAAGAGGAAAAAAACACTTCAACCGGCCTGGAAATAGCGGTCATTGGCATGGCTGGCAGGTTCCCAGGTGCTAAAAATATCCAGGAGTTCTGGAATAATCTAAAAAATGGTGTGGAATCCATCTCATTTTTTACTGATGAGGAGTTGATCGAATCCGATATCCCTCTTGATCTGGTAAAAGACCCCCATTATGTCAAAGCCAAAGGGGTCCTGGAAGATATGGAATATTTTGATTATGCTTTTTTCGATTATTCTCCCAAGGAGGCAGAGTATATGGACCCCCAGATTCGCATCCTTCATGAGTGCTGCTATGCAGCCCTGGAAGATGCGGGTTACAATACCATTTCATATCAAGGTTCTATCGGACTTTATGCTGGTTCCATGGCAAATTTGTACTGGATCAGCCGTTTTCTAACAGGAATGGACACCGTATCGGAACAGCATGAGGCCATCAGTTTGAGTGACCGTGATTTTTTATGTACCCGGGTCTCCTATAAGCTCAATTTAAAGGGTCCTGCTGTTACTGTGCAGACGGCCTGTTCCACCTCATTGGTGGCGATTCATATGGCCTGCCAGGGATTATTAAGCGGTGAATGCGATATGGTGCTGGCAGGGGGGTCATCCATCTGGCTTCCCAGGAAAAACGGTTACCTTTTCCAGGAAGGGATGGTCCGGTCATCAGACGGTCACTGCCGGGCCTTTGATGCAGGAGCCAGCGGCACCAATGGCGGCGATGGCGTGGGTATCGTGGTATTGAAACGGCTGGAGGATGCGCTGGCACATGGCGATTTTATCTATGCAGTGGTTAAGGGCAGTGCAATGAATAACGATGGGTTACGGAAGATCGGGTATACAGCCCCCAGTGTCGAGGGACAGGTGGAAGTGATACGGGCAGCACTGCAGGTAGCGGAAGTGGAGCCGGAAAGTATTGGCTTTGTCGAAGCCCACGGCACTGCCACCATATTGGGAGACCCTATCGAAGTGCAAGCATTAAAACTCGCGTTTAATACAGAGAAGAGAGGGTTTTGTGGTCTGAGCTCTGTAAAGACCAATGTGGGACACCTGGACGCCGCTGCAGGAGTGGCCGGTTTTATCAAAGCCGTGTTGGCTCTTTTGTATCGGAAAATACCGCCCAGTTTGCATTTTGAAACCCCCAATCCGCAAATCGATTTTGACAACAGTCCTTTTTATATAAACACAGCACTGCGGGAGTGGGAAAACCAAAAATACCCACTGCGAGCCGGGGTGAGTTCCTTTGGCATCGGCGGCACCAATGCCCATATCATCCTGGAACAAGCCCCCATCGCCTATATACATGAGGTCTCCGCTCCATCTCCCCGGGAATATCGATTGATCCTGCTCTCTGCCAGGACAGAAACTGCATTGGAGCGGCAAACAGAAAATCTAACAGCCTATTTCAAGGAAAATAAGGATATTGATTTTGCAGATGCTGCTTATACGCTGCAAGTAGGAAGAAGAGCCTTTGTTTACCGAAGAATGCTGGTTTGTCCCGATGTGGATGAAGCTGTTGAAGGGTTAAACTCCCGTGATGTAGAGAAGGTGCATACTGCTTTTACCGATTCAGAGGGAGAAAACAAGCGTGTGGTATTTTTGTTCAGCGGTCAGGGGTCGCAGTATGTGAATATGGGATTGGACCTGTACCGGACCGAACCGGTATTCCAGCAGGAGATGGATCGCTGTTTTGAAATTTTGGAATCCCAAATGGGTTATGATTTGAAGAATGTTCTTTACCCGGGAGAAAAAACAGGTGAAGCGATTCCTATGGATCAGATGGAAATCGCCCAACCCCTGCTTTTTGCATTTGAATATGCACTGGCCAGGTTGTTGATGGGATGGGGCATTCAACCCCATGCCATGATCGGTCACAGTATGGGCGAATACACAGCCGCGTGTTTGTCTGGTGTGTTTTCGCTGGAACATGGGTTACACCTGGTGAGCCAGAGGGGAAAATTCATGGAGAAAATGCCCGAAGGTTCCATGATGAGTGCTGCATTATCGCCGGAAGAGTTAAAACCATTATTATCATTAATATCAACCTCTGATATATCGATTGCTGCGGTTAATACCCCTGATCACTGTGTGGTTTCCGGCACCCTTGAGGCAGTGGCGGCATTTGAGCAGATATTAAAAGCAAAGGGGCATGAATGCAGGGTTCTGCATATTTCTCGGGCATCCCATTCTGCCATGATGGAGCCGATTTTAGAGGGATTTGAACAAGAAGTGGCAAGGGTGAAATTAAAGGAACCAGAGATTCCCTATATCTCGAATATAACCGGCACATGGATAACGGTTGAGGAGGCGACAGATGCCGGGTACTGGGCCAGGCATTTGCGCCGTACCGTGCAGTTTAGTAATGGAGTGAAGGAATTAACTGCAGAGCCGTACAACAACGCTGTTTTTATAGAAATTGGCCCAGGGAGGAGCTTGAGTACATTTGTGCGGCAGCACCTGGCTGAAAACGGAAACAAAAACACGCAGCTCCAGGAACATCGTGTAATCAATCTTGTCAGGCATCCACGGGAAATAGTTGCTGACGATGCTTACCTGTTGAAACAACTCGGTCGATTATGGTTGAATGGTGTGCTCATAGATTGGGAAGGATTTTATGCTGCAGAGCAGAGGCGTCGTGTACCGCTGCCCACCTATTCATTTGATCGTCACTTTTTTTGCGTTGACGTTTCCATGCACCCGGGCGCTCAACCGATCCGTGAGGCAAAAAAACCAGCGTTTCATCCACAACCGAAAATGTCACCTTTCTACTCAGGGATAGAGGCCCCAGGTCATTATGTATCCCCTCAAGACGAAATAGAAGAGAAATTGGTGGTGATTATACAGCAGGTATTGGGGTTTGATCGAATCAGTGTCACGGGAAATTTTTTTGATCTGGGTGGGGATTCATTAAAAGCCACCACCGTGGCAGCCAGGATTCACAAAGAATTAAATATCAAAATTCCATTGTCAGAATTGTTTGTTGCCTCCACCATAAGAAAATTAGCAGAATCCATAAAAGGATACTCTAAAGAGACCTTTGTGGCCATAGAAGCAGTAGAGAAAAAAGAGTACTATGTGCTTTCTTCAGGCCAGAGGCGATTTTACATGCTGCAGCAAATGGACCCGGATAATGTGTGTTACAATGTACCTGAAGGCGTGTGGATGGAAGGCAAACTGGATATAGAGAGGCTGGAGCAGACCTTGAGGAAATTGATCCAGAGACATGAAAGTTTGCGCACCTCTTTTCACCAAATCGGGGAGGAACCCGTTCAAAAGGTTCACCCATTCAATAATATAAAATTTGCCGTTGAATCCATTGGGAAAAATATCGATGGTGATTCCCCCGCTTCACTCCATAATACAATACGCCATTTTATCAGGCCATTTGATTTATCGCAGCCGCCGCTTTTGCGAGTGGGATTAACAAAGCAAGAAGATAATAAATACCTACTGTTAATGGATATGCATCATATTATTTCCGACGGTTCATCCTTAAATATTTTTATAAACGAATTTATTACTTTATATTCTGGTAACGAAGATGACCTGGAGGTATTAAAGATTCAATACAAAGACTTTGCCCAATGGCAGTATCACCTGTTAAAATCACACCAATTAAAGCACCAGGAAGAGTACTGGTTAAAACAGTTGGGAGAAGAGCTGCCGGTACTCAATATGTTAACAGATTATCCCAGGACCACCTTTCAAAGCTTTTCAGGTAATACCATCAGGTTTAAACTGCAGCAAGACCTGATTGGCAGTGTATTGGCATTGACAAGAGAAACAGGCACCACATTGTTTGTGTTTTTATTGGCAGCTTTTAATGTATTATTATTCAAATACACGGGTCAGGAGGATATTATTATCGGTTCAACCACCGCTGGAAGAAGCCATGTAGACCTGGAGAATGTTATCGGTATGTTAATCGAAACCCTGGCTTTGCGCAACTATCCACAGAGTCATAAATCCTTTGAAGAATTTTTGAACGAAGTCAGTGGGTATATTTTAACGGTTTATGAAAATCAAACCTATCCCTTTGGAGAATTGATGAAAAAGGTGGAAGGGAAAATAGACCTCAGTAGGAACCCACTGTTTGATGCCATGCTAATGGTTCAGAATGTGGATATGATACTCCCACAGGTGGAGGGGTTGAAATTGACACATCATAAAATTGAAACAGAAATATCAAAAGTTGATTTTACCCTGGAGGCAGTGGAAAGAACAGATGGGATTGATTTCAACCTGGAGTACTGCACCACTCTGTTTCGGTTGGAGACAATGGAGCGATTGGTCGCTCACTTTAGCCACCTCATACGAGAGGTGGTGGCAAATCCTGCAAAAAAATTATCAAACATAGAAACCATGGGCGAAGCAGAGAGGCGACAAATCCTGGTGCAATTTAACGATACCCAATCTGAATATGATCGGTGTCCTGTATTGCATGAATTAATCGAGGGGGTGGTAAAGGAAACACCGCACCGTGTGGCATTGGTATTTGAGGACCAACAGACAGGGATAAACTGTGGGCTGACCTACCAGGAATTGGATGCAAGAGCCCATCGATTGGCACGGATATTAAGGGAGAGAGGTGTCAGTTCCAATGATATTGTGGGTATTATTTCAGACCCTTCACCTGAAATGATCATTGCTCTTTTAGGAATACTAAAATCCGGGGGCGCTTATCTGCCCATAGAGCCGGATTGCCCTGGGGAGCGAGTTAAATTTATGTTGGCAGACAGCAGCACGAGGATATTGGTGACCGATAAATTGGTGACTGAGAAGAGTAAGGTGAGTGGGGTGAGTGAGGTGATTAATCTAAACCAACTCACCCACTCCACCACTCAACCACTACCCAACACCCCTACTCACCGACTTACCCACTCACCGACTCAACTATGCTACGTCATCTATACTTCCGGTTCCACAGGGAAACCCAAAGGTGTGATGGTGGAGCATCAACATCTGCTGGCCTATTTGGTTGCATTTCAACGACTGGTAGGCTTTACCCATGAGGCCATTGTAATCCAGCATACCTCTTATTCGTTTGATACCTTTGGGGAGGAGATTTATTCTGTGCTATTAAAAGGTGGCAGGGTGGTCATCCCGGCTGGGGGGAACAGTAAGGATATTCGCGTATTATCTGATATTATCGTCAAACACGATGTAAATATAATAGATAGTTCTCCTTTAGTGCTGAATGAGTTAAATAAAGATGGAGGAGCCAGTGTCGCATCTATTCGTACATTTTTAAGCGGCGGGGATGTATTGAAAGCAGAGTATATCGGCAATCTCTTGAAAATCGGCAGGGTGTTGAACGGCTACGGCCCCACCGAAACCACCGTATGCTGTTCATTCCACGATTGCACCGGTGAGGAAATCTCCAATATCCCCATTGGCAAAGTCATATCCAATTACCAGGTGTATATCTTAAATAAGGATTTTCAACTGCAGCCCATCGGCGTTCCTGGAGAATTGTGTATATCGGGTGAAGGGGTGAGCAGGGGTTATCTCAACAGGCCAGAGTTAACAGAAGAAAAGTTCCTGGATTTAACCGCGAAGACACGCGAAGACACGCAAAATTCATCATTCATCATTCATCATTCATCATTTTACTCTTTATATAGAACGGGCGACCTTGCCCGGTGGCTGCCGGATGGGACCATTGAATTCTTAGGCAGGATAGACACCCAGGTTAAAGTGAGGGGATATCGAATCGAACTGGAAGAAATTGAACGAAATTTACTGAAACACGAGGGTCTCAAGAAGGTCGTGGTGGTGCAAAAAGAGCATAAAAAAGGTGACAAGTATATTTGTGCCTATTTTGAGGCCACAACTTCCAGGGAGGTCACTGCCCGGGAGTTGAGAGATTTTTTGTTCTTAAAACTGCCCGATTATATGATACCTTCTTATTTTGTCCAATTGGAACAGATGCCCTTAACATCCCATGGTAAAATAGATCGAAAAGCCCTGCCAGAACCTGCTGATAGTATTAGCACTGGCATAGATTACATTCCACCTGAGACTGAAATAGAAAAAAAATTGGTGGGGATATGGCAGGAGATATTGGGTATAGAAAGAATTGGCATACAGGATGATTTTTTTGAATTGGGTGGAGATTCTATATTGGCCAACCGGGTCATTGCCAGTATGAGAGAGGAGTTGCAGGTAGAGGTTTCATTGAGAAAATTATTTGAGAGATCCACGGTTAATGCATTATTAGAGGAAGTGGAATTAGAGGAAAAAGGGCTGCAACGAATAGGTATTGGAAAAAGGCGAGCTGCCAGGGATGGGCATATTCCTTTATCCTTTTCCCAGGAGAGGTTGTGGTTTTTGCAGCAGTTGGATAAGGAGAGTGTGGCCTACCATGTTCCCCGTTCGATTCGCGTCAGGGGGACATTGGATGTGACGTTGATTGAACGATGCTTTACTGAAATCATCCGGAGGCATGAAATTTTGCGTACCCTATTTCCCACAGTAGACGGCAGACCAGAGCAGCGCATTCTTGAACCGTTCCAATTAAAAATTCCTGTGATTGATCGGACCCGGTACGATGAAGAAGCGCAGGCTAATAAGGTCTCTGATTTTGTGATGGAAGAGGGGCGGCGACCGTTTGATTTTGATAAAGGGCCGCTGCTGCGCATTACCCTGTTAAAATTAAAAGAAGAGGAGCATGTACTGGTATTATCAGAGCATCATTTGATTCACGATGGTTGGACCCAGGGAGTCATGCTGGGGGAATTTATCAAAATCTACACTGCGTTTTCACAGGGTAAGCCCTCCCCATTACCAGAACTGCCCATTCAATATGCCGATTATGCCGTGTGGCAGAGGGAATATATGCAGGGACAGCGGCTGGAAAGTCACCTGGATTACTGGAAGGAGAAATTAGCCGATCTGCCTCTCCTCATGGAGTTACCAGCCGACCGTCCAAGACCTTCTGTGATCAGTGGTAAAGGTGCGGTAAAAAGTCTGATATTAACGTCTCAACAATCCCAAGCGTTGAAAAAATATAGTAAAGAAAAGGACGCAACATTATTCATGACAATGTTGGCAGTGTTTAAGGTATTGCTATCCCGGTACATGAATGTCGGAACGTTTGATGCGGATGGGAATGTAGACATATGCGTGGGAACTGGTGTTGCTAACAGGAAGTATAAAGAGCTGGAAGGCATGCTGGGCATGGTGATTAATACCCTCCCCTTGAGAACTCAGCTTTCCGGGAAGTTACTTTTTGCAGATTGTTTACAGAGGGTAAAAGCAACATGTGTGGAAGCGTATGAGCATGAGGAAACACCCTTTGAAAAAATTGTTGAGGCGCTGCAGCCGGAACGGAGTTTGAGTTACAGCCCTATCATCCAGGTGTTGTTCAGTTTTATGGATACGCCCAGCGATTATTTACGGCTCCCGGGCCTGGAATTAAGGTCAGAGGAAATCCATAACAGGTCGTCGAAATTCGATTTAAATGTCATTGTGGTGCCGCCGTTTGGCGATGAGGAAGAGGAAGAAGGTGAAATTTATATCGAATGGGAATACAACACGGATATTTTTAATGGAGACACGGTAGAGCGGATGGCAAATCACTACCACCGGCTGCTGCAGGAAATATTGAAAGATTCGCAAAAGAGTATTTCCGCACTGCCGATGTTAGAGGAATCCGAGACCCGCCAATTGTTATATGAATGGAATGATACAAAGACAGATTATCCCATTGAGAAGACGATCCATCAATTATTTGAAGAGCAGGCAGAAAGGACGGGTCATAATATTGCCCTTGTTGGCAGCACGCGTCTTGTAGGGACGCGATTCATCGCGTCCGGCACACGCACGCTGTATGTACATATAACCTACCGGGAATTAAACGAAAAATCCAACCGATTGGTACGCCTATTAAGGGAAAAAGGTGTCCAACCCAATAGTATTGTTGGAATTATGGTGGACCGATCCGTGGAAATGATCATCGGCATCCTAGGCATATTAAAAGCCGGAGGCGCCTATTTACCCATCGATCTCGATTACCCGGAGGAGCGTATCCGTTACATGCTGGCCGACAGTGCGGCAAAGATATTGTTGACATCCAGAGATAATATTCCAGTGGGGACAGGAAAACAAGGCGGGCTTGCCCCCCTGTATTTACCCCTGGAGCATAACCCCACAACGTTTCATCGCAACCCGCAACCCGTAACGAGTTCAAAAAATTTGGCTTATATCATCTACACCTCTGGCACCACAGGTCTTCCCAAGGGCATTCTCACCACCCATCACAACGTAACCCGGGTGGTGCGGGATACCAATTATATCCAATTGCACAAAACCGACCGGCTCCTTCAATTGTCCAATTATGCTTTTGACGGTTCTGTATTCGATATATATGGTGCTCTCCTGAACGGTGCAGCACTGGTGATGATAAAAAAGAACGATGTGTTGGACCTGGAGAAACTCTCGCAAATTTTAAAAAAAGAGAGCATAACCGTATTCTTTCTCACCACTGCACTGTTCAATTCGCTGGTGGATGTAAATATCAACAGCCTCTGCCATGTAAGGAAGGTTCTGTTCGGGGGTGAGCAAGTCTCTGTGCCTCATTCCAGGCGAGCCTTGCAGCACATTGGAAAGAGCCGAATCATTCACGTCTACGGTCCCACTGAAACCACGGTTTACGCCACCTATTTTTTTATCGATGCAATAGACGAAAGTCGGGACACCATTCCCATTGGGCATCCCATCGCCAATACCACTGCCTATATCCTGGACAAAAACCAGCAGCCAGTGTCTGTTGGGGTTCCCGGTGAATTGTATATTGGTGGAGAGGGTACTGCGCGAGGATATTTGAACCGTCCGGAATTAACGAATGAGAAATTTATCCCCAATCCCTTCGTCTCAGGGGACCAATTATACAAAAGTGGTGACCTGGTCAGGAGAATGGGGGATGGCAGCATCGAATTCCTCGGGCGTGTGGACCTTCAGGTAAAAATCCGGGGATTCCGTATCGAACCTGGAGAAATTGAAACCCATTTGCTCAAACATAAAGAGATAAAGGAGGTGAAGGTCATCCCCCAGGAGGATCAAAGGGGCAATAGATACCTCTGCGCCTATGTGGTCCCTCTCCAACCCCATGTTCTACACTCTCCCCCGGTGGTGGATTTTAAACAATACTTATCCCAGTTTCTGCCCGATTATATGATTCCCTCTTTCTTTATACCCATCGAAAAAATCCCCTTAACCCCCAATGGAAAAGTCGACAGAAAATTGCTCCCAGAACCTGGGGCAGGGGAGATGGTTGAGGAGTATAAATATCTAGCCCCCAGGGATGCAATAGAAAAAAAATTGGTGGAAATTTGGTCGGAGGTATTAAATATTGGATTAGACACACCCATTGGTATAAATGATGATTTCTTTACATTGGGCGGCCACTCCTTAAAAGCGGCCCTGTTGGTATCAAAGGTGCACAAGGCATTTAATGTAAAAATACCCATAGTAGAAATATTTAAAACTCCCTTTATTCGGGCGCTGTCCGAATACATAAAAAAAGCAGATCAAGAGGCATATATCTCTTTGAAACCGATGGAAGAAAAAGAGTACTACATTGCTTCAGCCATGCAAAAGCGGCTCTTTATTTTAAGTCAATTGGAAGGCATAAAGAGTGCGTATCATTTACCCCGTGTTTTGACAGTTGAAGGCAAATTGAACCGGTTCTCCATGGAAAAGGCGTTTCGACACTTGATCCAACACCACGAAAGCCTGCGAACATCTTTTATGCTTATCAATGATGAACCCATGCAAAAGATACACAAAGAGGTGGAGTTCAAGATAGAGGTTTATGATCTTAAAAGAACTCAGGTTGAGGCTAAGGTTGAGGTAGAGTTTGACAGTGCTATTCCTCATCATCTGTCATCCATCATTCATCATTTCATTCGTCCGTTTAATCTTTATCATGCACCCCTTTTGCGGGTGGGATTAGTAAAATTGGAAGCAGAGGAGCACCTTTTACTGTTTGACATGCATCATATCGTTTTCGATGGCACCTCCATGGGAATTTTGATCCGGGATGTATTGGCACTCTATGAAGGAAAAACGTTGGAACCGTTAAAGATTCAGTATAAAGATTTCTCAGAATGGCAAAACAGCGTTGAAGGCAGGGCAGCAATAGAGAGGCAGGAGTCCTACTGGCTCCACCGTTTTAAAGGGGAGGTTCCTCAACTGGCTGTTTTTACCGATTATCCCCGTCCCGACGTTCAATCCTTTGAAGGGAATCGGATTTCTTTTACTTTTGAAAAGGAATTGAGGCAAAAGATAGATCAATTGAACAGGGAAACCGGAACCACCCTCTACATGGTCTTACTGGCTGTCTATACTATTTTGTTGTCCAGGTATACCCGACAGGAGGATATTGTGGTGGGTTCACCCGTAGCCGGGAGACAGCATGTGGATTTTGAAAACATCATTGGTTTATTCATCAATGCCCTGGCCATGAGAAATTACCCACAACCAGATAAAACCTTTGAACAATTTTTGGAGGAAATCAGGAAGAATACACTAAAAGCCTATGAGAACCAGGGGTATCCTTTTGATCAATTGATTGAGAAACTAAATATCCAAAAGGATTTCAGCCGGAATCCTCTCTTTGACGCAGAGTTGGCAGTGCAAAACATGGAAATCGCAGAACTAAAAGCAGAGGGCATCCGATTTAAACCTTATCCCCATGAATATAATGCGACGCAGGTAGACCTGGCATTGTACGCAGTAGAGACTTCCGAGGGCATTGACTTTCATTTAAACTACTGCACCGCCCTGTTTAAAAAGGAGACCATGGAACGCTTTATCCATTTTTTCAAGGAGATCGTATCCACGGTGGTGGGAAACAAAGAGATAAAACTAAAGGATATTGAAATATCCCATGACATGGGAGTATTAACCACCGATGTGTACAGCAGTTCCGAAAGTTATTTCGATTTTTAGGCTTTTAAATACGAGTATACGCGTACCGCCCGTTAAAGTAGAGGTGATTTTATGGAAGAGAAAAATGATAAAATCAGGTTGACAGAAGAAGAGAAGAGGCAATTGTTATTAGAATTTAACGATACCCGGCGCGATTACCCCAAAGAGAAAACCCTGGTTCAACTATTTGAGGAACAGGTATACAGGACCCCGGACAACATTGCCGTGATTGGTACAGCGCACAGCATCTCTTCTGATCACGTCTCCCTTTCCTACAAAGAATTGAATGATAGATCGGACCGCTTGGCCCTTCGATTGCAGGAGAAAGGTGTACAGCCCGGACACATTGTGGCAATTATGGTGCCCAAGTCGATTGAGATGATCGTAGGCGTGTGGGGGGTATTAAAGGCTGGGGCTGCCTATTTGCCCATCGATCCCGATTACCCGAAGGAAAGAATAGAATACATGCTAGCAGACAGCAATGCCAAAATTTTATTGAAGGGCAATACTGTAGGGCTAAAGAAATCCGAAATACGAAGCATGAAATCTGATGCTACTCTGCGAAGTAGCTCGCTACGTAGCACGAGAACAAATCCAAATGACCGAAATTCAAATGGCCAAGACGAGATTAAGACGCCCATTGTTTTGGATTTTGAAAATTTGAATTTTGAATTTGTTTCGAATTTCGTATTTCGTGCTTCGAAATTAAACGCTTCAAATCTCGCCTACGTTATCTACACCTCTGGTTCCACGGGCATACCCAAAGGTGTATTGATCGAGCACCGGAATGTAGTGGCCTATGTCCACACCACCATGGAATTGCTGGATTTAACGCCAGAGGATGTACGTACGCAGCAGTCCTCCTTTTCCTTTGATCTGTTCGTGGAGGATATGTATACCATATTGTTTTCCGGCGGCAAACTGGTCATATTGAAGAAGAGCGATGTCCAGGATATCGAGATCCTCAGATCCATTATTGAGCGATGTGGTGTAACTGTTATCTGTATTTCTCCTGCTGTAATGAAGGTCCTTAACCAATACCCACCGCCCGTGTCCCTTCGCTGCGTTATCGTGGCTGGTGATATATTGAAAAAAGAGCATATAACCCATTTTGTATCAGAGGTTCCAGTCTACAATTTTTACGGCCCCACTGAGACCACCGTCTGCGTTACTCACTACCTCTGTTCACCGGATACGGAAGAGAATATCCCCCTGGGAAAACCCAAAGCCAATTACCGGGTCTATATCCTGGACACCAAGGGAGAGTCGGTCTCCATTGGTGAGTGGGGAGAGATTTATATTTCCGGTGACGGTGTTGGCAGGGGCTACTTGAACAGGCCGCAGTTAACAGCGGAGAATTTTATAAAAGATCCTTTTTTCCCGGGAGCAGGGATGTACAGGCCCGGTGACCTGGGTCGTTGGATGCCGGACGGCAACATCGAATTCGCAGGACGAACCGACCGCCAGGTAAAAATCCGGGGCTTTCGCATTGAATTGGGAGAAATTGAAAATAGACTGGTGAAACATGAAAATGTTAAAGAAGCTGTGGTAAAAGGCATTACCGATAAAGATGGGGACAAACACCTATGCGCTTACATCGTGTATGAAAATGGAGGGGCACCCATCCCCAGCAGCGCAGAATTAAAAGAATATTTATCAAACCAATTACCCTTTTACATGATTCCTCCCTTTTTTGTTCCATTGGAATCAATCCCGGTTACGTCAAATGGAAAGGTAGATGTGAAAGCCTTGCCAGCCCCGGACATAAGAGCGCAGGCAAAGTATATCGCTCCTCGCAGCCAGATAGAGAAAAAACTGGCGGACATGTGGTCAAAGGTATTAAACATACAGATAGGTCGAGGCACGTTGAATACCGCTCATTTGCACCCCTCTATGGAAATGGGTATTGGTATTGACGATAATTTTTTTGAGTTGGGGGGGCATTCCTTAAAGGCCACTGCTCTTAAATCTGGAATCCATAAAATCTTTAATGTCAATGTGTCACAGGCGGATATTTTCGACGCCCCTACGATCCGAAAATTGGCCCAAATCATTGAACAGGCTGCAGAAGATAAATACGCTGCCATTGAACCCATCTCCCCGGATGAATATTACGATGCCTCGTATGGTCAGGAACGAGTGTGGATACTGAGCCAATTTGAAGAAGCATCATTGTCGTTTAATATAGCCGCCCTCTATTACCTGGGAGAAGCAGTGGATGCGGCTTGCTTTAATAGGGCGCTTGAAGCATTGATCCAGAGGCATGAGAGCTTGAGAACCGTATTTTTATCCGTCAATGGAAAGATAAAACAGAAGGTTTTACCGTTGGAGGCGATTCATTTTAAGATGGAGTATATTGATTTAAGGGAGTTCCAGGACAGGGAACTGGAGATCGAAATGGAAAAACTGTCAGATTTAGAAAAGAACACCCCCTTTGACCTGGCAAAAGGCCCTTTATTAAGGGCCAAACTTCTTCAAACAGCGGAAGAGAGTTATATCCTTTTATTTACCATGCATCATATTATCAGTGATTTTTTTACCTGTGAAGTATTTGTAAAGGACCTGTTGGCATTTTACAGAGGCTTTTTGACCGGGGAGGAGAGTCCGTTAAAACCTTTAAGAATACAGTATAAAGACTATGCTGCCTGGCAGAGGCGGCGGGTGGGAGGGAATTATTCACAAGCCGGGGAATATTGGGTGAGTCGATTTAAATCCGGGTGTCCGGTGCTGCAATTGCCCATTGACAGGGAGCGACCGGCAGTTAAGACATATGCTGGTGAGACCCTTTATTTTTCTGTTGGACAGTCAATAACGGGAAAATTTCGCGCATTGGCAAAGCAGCAGAACACCACCCTGTTTATCGTTTTTTTTACAGCAGTAAATGTCCTTCTGTCCCGGTATACCGGGCAGGTGGATATTACTGTAGGGATACCCGTGGCCGGCAGGATACATGCCGACCTGGAAGATCAAATCGGGTTCTTTTTAAATACACTGGCCTTACGTACCCGGTTCTATTCAGAGGATACGTTTCTGGAGGTTTTGCATAAAACTGCGGCAGTGGCCCTGGACGCTTATGAGCACCAGGACTATCCGTTTGACCGGCTGGTGGAACAATTGGGATTCAACCGGGATATCAGTCGGCACCCGTTGTTTGATGTAATGGTGGACATGATGGATTTTTCCCATTACAGTTATCATTCCGGCCTGAATCTGGTGGATTTAAACATTTTAAAAGAGAGCGTTCCCAATGAACGGAGCGAGGATTCCCTCCGTGTCCAGCCAGGTAAAAGTAAGTTTGACCTGACAATCTTTTTATTTGAACGGCCGGAATCCATTGATTTTGGATTTGAATACAATACCCACCTGTTTGATCGTAAGACCATGCAGCGAATGATCCGGCGGTTCCGGTTATTGATGGATAGTATCCTGAAGAATCCTGGCAGTCGCATCCATGATCTGAAAATGGAGGATGAGATTATCTTACCATCTCTCCAATCCCTGGCTAGAGATAGGCGTGAAATTGAGAATTAATCTAAAATTCACCGTTAAATTTTCAAAATTTGGCGCAACTGGTTGCGTGTTGTGTGTTGCGCGTTAATAAATTTATTTAGAAAATGGATTCAAAAAAAATAGATGCCTCATATCACCAGGAAAGACTCTGGTTTATCGATCAATTCGAAACCGGTACATTGTACGATTCCCACCCGGTGTATCATAATATCCCCCTGGTTTTGGAGATAAAAGGAACCATTGATATCGCTCTTTTGGAACAAAGTATTAAGGATGTTATTAATCGTCATGAGGTTTTACGCACCCGGATAGTAACCATAGACAACCGGCCTGTTCAATCCATTGAAGAGGAAGTGGCCGTTAGACTGGAGCGGCTCGAATTACTCGACAAGAGCAGCAATAATATAGATAACCAGGTATTGGATGTTGTCCTGGAATATGTCACACAGCCAATCCCCCTGGATGGGAAGGCGTTGTTCCGTGTGGGTTTGCTTGAACGATCGGAGCGGCATTACCTCTTATGTTTCGTCTTTCATCACATTATTTGCGACCGGTACTCCTTGACACTCGCTGCCCGTGAAATGGTAGAGATTTATAAAGCCTATGTCAAAGGGGGAGAACCCGCTTTACCAAAACCGCCGTTTCAATATGCTGATTTTTCCCAATGGCAGCGGGAGTTACCAGAGGATGTACTGGAATCGTTACTCTTTTATTGGAAGGGGAAGTTAAGAGGTGGGATTCAGGCATTGGAATTGCCCACAGACAGCCCACGACTGGCCCTTCATGTATTTCATGGTGCCAGGCTTCATTTTGAAATATCACCGACGGTAGCTGAAAAAATAGCCGCCCTGGCAGAACAAAGAGGCGTAAATCCCGCCACAGTTTTGATGGCTGCATTTAAAGTACTTCTATATAAATATACCGGTCAGGAGGAGATCGTTATCGGTACCAGTGCTGCCAACAGGGACCAGCCCGGCCTCGACCAGGTGGTAGGTCCCATTGCCAATTTACTGGTGGTGCGCAGTACCATCAGTGGTCATTCCCTGTTTTTTAAGGTTTTATCTGATGTGCAGAAGACCTTGGATGAAGCGTACAAATATGGAGCCATGCCCTTTGATCGATTGGCATCAGAGATCAATCCTTATAAAGACATGAGCCGTACCGTGTTTTTTGATGTTTTGTTTCAATATGAGGAGAGACCCCTGGAATTCAACCAGGTCCAGGGCACTGGCATTGAATCCATCCAGGTGATAGAGTTCAACCTGGGATGGGGCAAATATGATTTGAATTTACTGATACAGGAAAGGGGAGAGGGTTTTTCTGCCGTATTGGTTTATAACAGTGATTATTATAAAGGTTCTACAGTCGCCCGATTGTTCCAGCATTTTCAGCAATTGTTGGAGCAATTGTGTTCGTCTACAATATCCACAGCATCAACTTCAGCACTGCATCAGCCCATCTCTTTTTTATCATTGTTGTCGGAATCCGAGCAGCAGCAATTGGTATATGAGTTCAATAATACATCCGCCCATTATTCACGGGACAAAACCATCCACCGATTATTTGAAGAACAGGTAGAAAGGACGGGCGATAATATCGCCGTAAATGGCATTTCTCTTCATGTAGGGACGCGATTTATCGCGTCCGTATTCTGTTCTACATCTATTACCTACAACGAATTAAATGAAAAATCCAATGGATTGGCATTGATATTGAGAGATAGAGGTGTGGAACCGGACACCATCGTTGGGATCATGGCAGAACCCTGCATTGAAGTGATAATCGGCATGCTGGGTATATTAAAAGCAGGTGGTGCCTACCTGTCCATCGACCCTGATTATCCCGATGAGAGAAAACAGTATATGTTAAAGGACAGCAATGCAACGGTACTGTTAACCTCCCGGAACTTATCTAAAAATATCGCGTTTGAAAAGGAAATTATATACTTTGAAGACTATAAAGAAAAAGAAGGCATTCATCATTCATCATTCATCACTCATCATTCTGATAACCTTGCTTACGTCATCTATACCTCTGGTACCACAGGAAAACCCAAAGGGAGTCTCATCACGCACCAGAATGTCGTGCGATTGATGGCGAATGACCGGTTTCCCTTTGATTTTAATGAAAGAGATGTCTGGACCCTGTTCCATTCCTTTTGTTTTGATTTTTCCGTATGGGAGATGTACGGTGCACTGCTTTACGGTGGGCAACTGGTGATTATCCCCCGGATGACTGCCAGGAGTCCCGGAGAGTTTTTGAACGTATTGATAGCTCAAAAAGTAACGGTATTAAACCAGACCCCTCCAGCCTTTTACAATTTGATCCGGGAAGAGTTGAGCAATAAAAATAAGAAGGATAAACAATTGGTATTGAGGTATGTCATATTTGGAGGGGATATCCTGCATCCGTCTCGGTTAAAAGAGTGGAAGGAGAAGTACCCTGACACCCGTTTGATCAATATGTTTGGCATTACCGAGACCACGGTTCATGTTACCTTTAAAGAGATAACCGAAAGAGAGATCGCACAGACCACCAGTAATATTGGTACTCCCATTCCCACATTGACCGGGTATGTGCTGGATGAGCGGCAGGCGTTGCTTCCTATTGGTGTGGCTGGCGAGTTGGTGGTGGGTGGTGACGGTGTTTGCCGTGGATACCTCAACCGCGTGAAATTGACTACAGGGAAATTTATCCCGAATCCTCATAAACCCGGGGAACGTATCTACCGCTCCGGCGATCGGGTACGGTTATTGGACAATGGCGAGATGGAGTACCTGGGCCGCATCGATCACCAGGTCAAAATCCGGGGATTCCGCATCGAACGGGGAGAAATCCAACACTGCTTATTGGAAATACATGATGTAAAAGAATGCGTGGTAATAGACAAAATAGACGAATCCGGAAACAAATACCTCTGCGCTTATATTGTCTCTGAAAAAACCTCTGAAAAGAAATTTGATACTAATATTGATATTAATATTAATACCAGGGAATTAAGGAATCACCTCTCCCGGAAATTACCCGATTACATGATCCCTGCTTATTTCGTTCAAATCGATTCCATCCCCTTAACCCCCAACAATAAAACCGACAGGAAGGCCCTTCCTGACCCGGAAGTGAAAGCAGGAGCCGAGTACACCCCCCCTGGAAACGAGACAGAGAAAAAAGTGGCAGCCATATGGGCAGAGGTATTAAAAGTCAAGGCCGAAGTCATTGGTAGAGATTCCAATTTTTTTGAGATCGGGGGCAATTCGCTAAAGATTACCTACGTGACTGCCCGAATTAAAGAAATCTTTGATAAAGATATCCCAGTGGTGACCATGTTTGAGTATCCCACCATTGCCACCTTTTCCTACCACCTTTCTCAATTGGATGCGGATACAGGTAAAGATAAAGGAGATGCCGGTGAAGCAGGTGAGGTTTCCACATCCCCTGAAGCCGCTGTGACCCTCAGGGAGGAGGCAGGAGGCAAAACCGATGAGATTGCCGTCATTGGCATGGCCGGTCGGTTTAGTGGGGCCGACTCGATTGATGCTTTCTGGGGGAACTTAAAAAATGGAGAAGAGTCCATCTCTCGCTTTACAGATGAAGAGTTAATAGAAGCAGGGATCGATCCCCAACTACTGACGAATCCCAATTATGTAAAGGCCTGGGGGATACTGGAAAATAAGGCGTATTTTGATGCTTCTTTTTTTGAATATACCCCTGGCGATGCCGATATCATGGACCCTCAAATGCGGATTTTTCATGAATGCTGCTGGGAAGCGTTGGAACATGCCGGTTATGATCCCACTGCTTATGAAGGGTCCATTGGTATATATTCCGGGGGAGGGCACAATTTTACTTGGGAAATGTTTTGCCAGAGATCGGGCAAGAACGATACAGTGGGGGAGTGGGCTGCTGATAAACTGAATAATATCGATTATTTAAGTACCCGCATCGCCTACAATTTTAATTTCCGCGGCCCGGCCGTTACTGTGCAGACTGCCTGTTCCACCTCATTGGTGGCCATTCATATGGCCTGCCAGGCATTGTTAAAGGTAAACCAGGAGTGCCACATGGCTCTGGCAGGCGGCGTTGATTTTTCCATGTCTCGTAAATCCGGTTACCTTTACCAGGGAGGTATGGTGCTTTCCCCTGATGGACACTGCCGGGCCTTTGATGCACGGGCAGGAGGCACAGTACCTGGTGACGGGGCTGGTGTGGTGGTGCTGAAACCCCTGGCAAACGCGCTGGCAGATGGAGATACGATCCATGCAGTGATCAAAGGTTCTGCCATTAACAATGACGGTAAATTGAAAGTAGGATTTGCTGCACCCGGGGTAAAAGGCCAGAAGGCAGTGATAGAAACAGCACTTGGTGCTGCACAAGTGGAGCCGGAAAGTATTGGCTGCATTGAAGCCCATGGCACCGGAACCACATTGGGCGACCCCATTGAAATCGAAGCATTAAAACAGGCGTTTAATACAAATAAACAGGGCTTTTGTGCAATTGGTTCAGTAAAAACCAATATCGGGCACACGGGCAGTGCTGCCGGTGTGATTGGTTTGATAAAGGTGGTGCTGGCATTGAAGTTCCGCTTAATCCCTCCCAGTTTGTTTTTTTCCACCCCCAATCCCAATATCGATTTTAAAAACAGCCCTTTTTATGTTAACACGGAATTGAAAGAGTGGAAAAATGAGAAATACCCGCTGCGGGCCGGAGTCAGTTCCTTTGGCATTGGAGGCACCAATGCCCATGTCATCCTGGAGGAAGCACCCGTTGTCGGTAGAAAAGAGACGGATGGCGGAAAATATCAATTAATCGTATTATCCGCAAAAACCCCCTCTGCCCTGGACAAAATGACGAAAAACCTGTCGTATTACTTAACAAATAATCCCGGTAATCCGGCCAGTCCTGGAAATTTTGGTCCACATCCGGGTTTTAACCTGGCTGATGTGGCTTATACTCTGCAAACAGGGAGAAAAACGTTTAAATCCAGGGGAATGATGGTCTGTTCCTCTATTGATGAGGCTGTAGAGTGTTTATCCAAGACAGACAGTGGCATGTTTAAAACCTTTTCCCCTGAGGGCGAAAACCAGCCTGTGGTGTTTATGTTTTCTGGCCAGGGCTCCCAGTATGTCAATATGGGTATTGACCTGTACAAAACAGAACCGGTATTCCAAGAGGCAATGAATAGTTGTTTTGATATTCTGAAGTCGCTGATGGATTATGATTTAAAAGAAATTCTTTATCCCCTCGCAACCCGCAACTCGCAACTCGCAACGAGACCTGAAAAGATAAATCAGACTGAAATCACCCAGCCCGTGATTTTTGCGTTTGAATATGCATTGGCTCAATTGCTCATTTCCTGGGGTATTACCCCTTTTACCATGATCGGGCACAGCATCGGCGAATATACTGCTGCCTGCCTGGCCGGTGTCTTTTCCTTAGAGGATGCCTTATCCCTGGTGCTTTTAAGAGGGAAATTGATGCAGTCCTTGCCCGAGGGTTCAATGCTCAGTATACCCATTACAGAAAAAGAATTGAGACCCTTATTAGAGGCCCACTCGGAGTTGTCAATAGCAGCAGTCAATACCCTCTCCCACTGCGTTGTCTCCGGTCCCTTTGAAGCTGTGGTACGGTTTGAGCGTCAATTGAAAGCAGAAAAAAAGGAGATCAAGAGCCGTTGGCTGCATACCTCTCATGCGTTCCATTCCAGCATGATGGACCCTATCCTGGGAAGATTCGAAGAACAGGTCTGCCAAACTCGGTTAAATAAACCGCAAATCCCCTATATTTCCAATGTTACCGGTTTATGGATAACCCCTGAAGAGGCAGCAGACCCTGGTTATTGGTCCAGGCATATCCGGGAAACTGTGCGTTTCGCAGACGGCTTGAATACATTATTAAAAGAGGAAAATACAATCCTGGTGGAAGTGGGACCCGGCAATGCATTAACCACCTTTGCCAGGAATTTTACCCAAAAAAAACCAGGTCAACTGATCCTCAACCTGATCCGCCACCCAAAGGAGAAGCAGGCCGATGATCACTATCTGTTGGACAAGATCGGTCAAATGTGGCTTCATGGAAAGCAGGTAGAGTGGCGCAAATTTTATCCCCAGCAGCCGCCGCGGCGTATTCCTTTGCCCACCTATCCGTTTGAGGGACGCTGCTTCCCCATTGAAAGTACCCTTACTGTCACTCCTGGTGCTGAGGAACAATTCCTGCCCAAAACCGATCTAAGCAAAAAAACGGATATGGCCGACTGGTTCTACATCCCCTATTGGAAACGGGCACCACTGCCTGCCAACAGTATACGCATAAGGGATAAAGGTAGGGAAACGGGTACCCCCTGGTTGGTGTTTACTCTTCAGGGAGGACTGGGATTCCATTTGAAAGAGTACCTGCAAAAGGAACACCAGCAGGTGGTAATGGTGGAAGCAGGATCGAATTTTTTAAAAGAGAATGACCATCGTTTCATCATCGATCCCCGGGAGGAGGAGCATTATGACACTCTTTTCAACCATCTGGCTGATACGCCTCAGATGCCCGGAAACATTGTCCATTTATGGAGTGTATCAGAGCCGGATGGCGGCAGCCAGGAAATTCCATGGGAAGAATCCCTTGATAAGTGGCTGGATCTCGGGTTGTACAGCCTGCTCAATATTGCAAAGGCCATTGGGAAATGGGGGAAGGGTCATCCTGTAGACCTGGCTGTTGTCACAGACCATATGCAGGACGTTACTGGCAAGGAGAAACTATGCCCGGCTAAAGCAGCGGTGTTAGGTCCGGTTACAGTCATCCCGGAAGAGTATCCCAATATCCAGTGTCGCAGTATTGATCTGGATTTTCCAAATGGATCGATTGACGCATTGGTAAGGGAATTAAAAGCAGAGACCCCGGAGAGGGTTGTTGCGTTTCGCAGCAATCACCGATGGGTGCGGCGCTTCGATCCGTTCCGAATGGAATCACCAGCACCAGCAGACATCCCTTTGTTAAAGGAAGAAGGTGTCTACCTGATTACCGGCGGCCTGGGTGGTATTGGCCTGGAATTGGCCCATTACCTGGCAAAGAGTGTCAGGGCTCGCTTGATATTAATTGGCCGATCCCCATTTCCTGCCAGGGCAGAATGGGACCAATGGCTTAATGCCCATGAGGCAGAGGATGATGTCAGTTCAAAAATAAAAAAAATCAAAGAAATCGAGACATCCGGCAGCCAGGCAATGGTTTTTAAAGCTGACGTCTCCAATGCTGCGCAGATGCAGGCGGTCATCTCACAGGCAGAGCAGCAGTGGGGCTGCATCCATGGCATCATCCATGCAGCAGGTATTGCCGACGGCCGCGTGATCCCCCTGCGTACCCGACAAATGACCGCCGATGTCCTGGCACCCAAAGTCAACGGCACGCTGGTGCTGGATGCTTTATTCAAAACCAGATCAAAGGAAGCAAAACCCGTTTTTTTCCTGCTTTGTTCATCGTTGGATTCGTTTCTGGCAGAAAAGGGTCAGGTGGCTTATACCGCTGCCAATAATTTTCTTGATGCTTATGCCAATGCCTCAGCTCGCGCTTCCAATCAGCCGCCCTTCATCATTTCCCTTAACTGGGATGCATGGCAGCAAGTCGGTATGGCTGCTGCCGCTGAGAAGCGATTGAGAGGAGAAGGAAACCTTCAGCAGGAGCAGTACAGGGAGATCGAACACCCCCTATTCCAACAGGTCATGTCCCTGCCGCCCCATCGCCAGGTCTATGTTTCCCGATTCAGTGCCCCTCAGTGCTGGTTCCTGGAGGAGCACCGGGTAGACGGCATCCCCACCCTCCCGGGCACAGCTTACCTGGAAATGGCGGTTGCCGCATTGGAACACCACCTGGGTCAACAACCGGTGGAAATCACCCACCTTCGCTTATTAACCCCTTTAATGGTAAAGGAGAACGAAGAAAAGGAAGTGCGGACCATCCTCGATTTAAACCAGGGCGAAGGAGGGTATGAATTCACTATTGTCAGCCCTGTAAACGCCACTTCGTCCCAGTGGCAGAAACATGCCGAAGGGAGAATGGTTCCTTTACCCGATCTATCCTCCCCAAGTCATGATCTCGGGGAGATTGAGCAGCAGTGTGACGGCCAGGAGATCGTAATGACCGAGGAGGTCAGGAGTCAGGGGGGTGTTATCACCACAGGTCCACGGTGGGATCATTTTTGCAAAGGAAAACACCGCAACGGTCGGGGATTCGCACAGCTCCGACTGCCGCATGCTTTCTTGTCAGATATATCCACACATAAACACAAACTGCATCCTGCGCTGCTGGATACGGCGACTTCCTTTCTTAACGATACCCTCAGGGAAAAAAATGATACAGGTACGAATCCAGAAGCATGGCTGCCCGTATCTATCCGACGGGTGCGGGTCAATGGTCCCCTTCCAGCAGAGGTATTCAGCTTTGTCAGGTATGCAGAGAGTTTTGAAAACCCGGGAAAGATCCGGGAGTTTGATATCACCATCATGGACTCCCAGGGTTGTCAACGGGTGGATATCGGAGGATTTACCCTGTTGGCAGTATCGCAAGTGGGGGAAGTGGCTGCAGGATCAGGAGAAAAAATTGAATTTGAAACCAGGAGCACTTTTCTCCAGGATGCATTGGCGCCGTGGGAAGGGATAGAAGTGTTTAAACGGGTTCTTGCCCGGCCCTTGCCGCAGGTGCTGGTCTCTACCACTGATTTTCCCCTTCGATTGGCACAGCATCAAAGTGTGGTCCCCTCTGCCCGTGAAGAGGAGGAGTCCCTTCAGCGCCCGGATATCAGTACTCAATACGCTGCGCCGGCAACCAGGACACAGCAGGTACTGGCATCCATCTGGCAGCGATTGCTGGGAATTCAAGAGATTGGCATCCATGATGATTTCTTTGAACTGGGCGGCGATTCTTTAAAAGCCCTTACCATTATCTCTCACATTCACAAAGAGTTGAATGTGGAAGTCAGCTTAACGGAATTTTTCAGCGCTCCCTTCATTCGTGCATTGGCAGAGCATATCGACAGTGCAGGGGAGAGTCTTTATGCCTCTATCGTACCTGTGGAGCTCCAGTCTCATTATCCCTTATCTTCTGCACAGAAGCGGTTGTATTTCCTCCAGGAGCTGCGAAAAGAGAGTGTCTTTTATAACCTGCCGGAGGCAGCGATAATAGATGGACGATTGGATATCCAACGATTTGACAGGTCATTACAGGTTCTGATTCAACGGCATGAGAGCCTGCGCACCTCCTTTGAGATAAGGGATGGCCAGCCGGTCCAGGTGATATATCCTGAGGTAGAGTTCAAGACAGAGTATTTTAATGCAGAGCAGCATTCATCCGAAGCAGCGCGTAGGGCGCAAGGCATCGAGCGAAAAACGATTAAAGGTCTCTCCCGTTCGTTACGCCCTGTGCCTCTTTATGGGAGTCCTGCCGGGGATCTCATGCGCTGTGCAGGTATTATAGAGGCATTTGTCAGACCATTTGATTTATCTCAGGCCCCCTTGCTGCGGGTGAAAATGGTTAAAGTGGCGGAAGAAAAATACCTCTGGTTATGGGACATCCATCATATCGCCGCCGATGCCACCGGCATAGCAGTCTTGAAGAAAGATCTGCTTAAATTGTATCATGAAGATGATTTGCCGCCGTTGAGGATTCAATATAAGGATTTCTCCCAATGGCAGACCCTTGTCATGGGGAGTGGCAAGTTCAAAACGCAGGAAGAGTATTGGTCCCAGGTATTTTCTCATGATCTGCCACCGGCCAGTTTGCCTGTGGATTTCCCTCGACCCGCAGTATCTACTTTTGAAGGCGATCGTTATTATTTCAAAGTGGAAAAAGAAGAAACATCGGCTTTTATGGAAATGGGTTCTGCAGTTGGGGTCACTTTATTCATCAACCTGTTGGCTGCGTTAAATGTGCTGTTGTTTAAGTACAGTGGGCATAACGATATTATCATTGGCAGTGCTGCTGCCGGGCGTCCCCATGCCGATCTTCAGCAGATTTTGGGAATGTTCGTCAATATATTGCCCATGCGGAATTTTCCCCATGAAACCATGACGTATGAGGAATTACTGGAACAGGTAAAGAAAACCGCACTTCAAGCATTTGAAAATCAGGACATGCCCTTTGATATGCTGGTGGATAAATTGCAGTTGGGCCGGTATTCTTCTGGTAATCCCCTGTTTGAACTCTGTCTCAACGTGGTGAACTATGAAGACCCGGAATTTAAAGTGGAAGAATTGACTTGTACCTCTTACCAATACGAAACCCGCACCACTACTTTTGATATGCTGTTGTGGGCAGAGCCGAAAGAGGATGAACTTTACTTCATGCTCTCCTATTCCACTGAACTGTTCAAATCCTCTACAGCAGAGAAATTCGGGCAGCGATTGAAGGAAGTAATAAAACAGGTGGGCCCAAACAAAAATATAAAATTAGGAGATATTAAAATCTCCCATGACCTATTATCCCTGGAATCCAATATATTCCAGGATGATACCGGAGAATTCCATTTCTAGTGAATAAAAATATACTGTTAGGTCTTTTGCCTTTCTGGACCCCACTCATACCGCCGTTGGGCATATCCTCATTAAAAGCATTTCTTCAGAACGAAGGGTACCGGGTGAAAACCGTTGATTTTAATACTGAGGAAGTATTCAAGAGGCATTACAACCAGTATTTCAATATTTTGAGGGAGAGTATCCCGGGGGATAAATGGGGGAATTTTTACAATCTCGGACACGATGTACTGCAGAATCATATGATGGCCCTTCTCCGACGTAAGGATGAGAATGAATATACCCGGTTGGTAAACCTACTGGTGGAGCGGAACTATGGATGTGGAATCGATGAGTCACAGGTGCGGCAATTGAATCGTATTATCCACGATTTTTATGTCTGCCTGGAGGAACGTTTTCAGCGTTTATTGGAAGAAGAAAAGCCGGCAGTATTGGGGCTGTCTGTATTCAGGGGTACGCTTCCTGCTTCACTTTTTGCTTTCACGTTGACCCGACAAACATACCCCCATATCAAGACTGTGATGGGTGGCCCTATCTTTTCCCAGGAGTTGGATACCCGATCCCGGGATTTTACGTATTTTTTAGAAGCCGTACCGTATATTGATGCGTTTATTATTGGTGAAGGGGAAAAATTGTTTCTTGCGTATTTAAAAGAAGCGCTTCCCCGGTCTCAGCGGATCTATACACTTCAGGACATCCAAAATGATATCCTGGACCTGGCAGCCGCACCTCCGCCAGATTTTTTGGATTTTGATATCGAATATTATCCCCATATGTCCGCTTATACCTCTCGCAGTTGCCCTTTCCAGTGCAGTTTTTGCGCAGAGACCACTTATTGGGGAAAGTTTCGGAAAAAGAGTGTTTCACAGGTAGTCAAGGAGTTGGAAGCATTGTATCGTGCTCACCGCAGGCAGTTGTTTTTGATGTGTGATTCCTTGTTGAATCCGGTTATAACGCCCCTGGCTCGTGAATTGAGCCGCAGGGAGATTTCTTTATATTGGGACGGGTACTTGCGGGTAGATGCAGCTGCCTGTGATACGGTTAATACTTTGTTGTGGCGGAAGGGTGGTTTTTACAGGGCGCGGCTGGGCATTGAAAGCGGTGCGCCCCATGTACTGGAATTGATGGGTAAAAAAATCACTCCCCAGCAGATCAAAGCAGCCGTATCCAGTCTCGCGTATGCAGGAATTAAAACCACCACCTATTGGGTCATCGGCCATCCGGGTGAGACTGAAGCGGATTTTCAACAGACCCTGGATATCATTGAGGCATTAAAGGATGATATTTATGAGGCCGAGTGCAATCCGTTCCGTTATTTTCTTTACGGCCAGGTCAACTCCGATCAATGGATGCAAGACCACACCCCTCTTCCTCTCTATCCGGACACTTCGGAAGTCAGAGATCTGTTGATGTTTCAAACCTGGATATTGGATGGTGAACCTTCCAGGGAAGAGACCATTGACCGAGTCAACCGGTTTGTGGCTCACTGCCAGCGAATAGGGATACCCAATCCGTATACATTGGAGGAAATCAAAGCAGCGGATGAACGGTGGAAAAAGCTCCATCCCAATGCAGTGCCGTCGCTGCTGGAATTTAATGCCGGTGAAGAACATATCGTCAGCGAAACCCACAGACTCAAGGAAATGCTGCCGGGTGAAAATAAATTCCAGGAGGAGGATGATTTTGCGTTTTGATCTTGTTCCAAACCTTTGCTTTTTTTTATTTCTATTATTGAACCATAAAAGACACGAAGAACACGAAGGAGAGCGAAGGGAAAATGAAGAATAATCACATGTCAAAGGAAGTAACCGTTGCTGCCGGGCAGTTTACCAGGGAAAGGGATTACTGGTTAAACCAGTTGTCCGGCGACCTGGTGAAGAGCAGTTTTCCTTACGACCATTCCAGTCATGGAAAGGATCGCGTGACATTCACTGTGAGTTCCCGGTTTCCTGGGGATATATTTTCAAAAGTAGATAAATTGAGTAACCGGTCCGATGCCCGGCTCTATATCATCCTGGTCACAGGTTTGGTGGTGCTTCTGGAGAGGTATACCCATCACAGGGACATCATCATTGGTGCGCCGGTTCCACGGCAGGATAAAGAGGGTGCGTTTATCAATACTGTGTTGGCTTTGCGCCATCGACTGGAAGAGCCCATGACCTTCCGTCGATTATTACTTCAGGTACGTCAGACAGTGATAGAGGCCAATGCGCATCAAAACTATCCCATTGAAACCCTGCTGTACAAGTTAAATCTCTCCCCTTCGGAGGCTGATTTTCCACTTTTCGACACTGCTGTTCTGCTGGAGAATATTCAGCATAAGAAATATTTGGATCATATTCCGTTAAATATGGTTTTCTCTTTCCTTCGCACCGATAAATACCTGCAGTTGGACGTCGAGTACAATGGGGCATTGTATGAAGAGGGGACCATCCGTCGCATTATGACCCATTATACCCGTTTGCTGCAGCAGTGCCTGGAAAACACCGAAACAGAGCTTACCAGCCTGGAGGTGTTGTCAGAAGAGGAGAAAAAGGCTTTTTTGATTGATTTTAACCGGACGGAACAGGATTATCCATGGGATAAAACGCTTCACCGATTATTTGAGGACCAGGTGGAGAGGGCGGGAGATAAGATCGCTGTGATTGCGCAAAACATAGGAATGGCACCAAACGAACGCTGTGCGATTACCTACAAAGAATTAAATGGAAAATCCAACCGATTGGCCCGGTTATTAAGAGAAAAAGGTGTTAATCCGGATACCATCGTGGGAATAATGGCGGAACCGTGCTTAGAGATGATTATCGGCATCCTGGGTATATTAAAAGCCGGCGGCGCCTTCATGCCCATTGATCCCGCTTATCCAAAAGAGCGTATCCGTTACATGCTGGCAGATAGTGGTACCAGGGTCCTATTAACCGATTTGCCCGAAAGGCACCATTTTAATTGTCAATTGTCAATTGTCAATTATCAATTGTTAATGAGTTCTCAAAAAGCCCCTTTTCATCATTCATCGGACCAATTCATCGTTCATCATTCTAGTAACCTTGCCTATATCATCTACACCTCGGGTACCACCGGGAAGCCCAAAGGTGTAATGCTAAATCACCGGGCAGTGGTGAATTATACCTGGTGGGCCATTGCTAATTATATTAAAAAGGAAACCATAAATTTTCCTCTTTATACCTCTCTTTCTTTTGATTTGACAGTCACATCGATATTTCCACCGCTGTTGAGCGGTAATACTGTCGTGGTTTATGCTGAAGAGCAGGCAGAAGGGGCATTTTTAATTGAGAAAATAGTGGAAGAGAGCCGGGTAGGGGCGGTGAAGGTGACACCTTCCCATTTGAAATTGATCAGGAATATAAAGATAGAGACCCCGGCCGCAAGTAGGGTCAAGCGATTTATCGTGGGAGGGGAGGAGCTGGATACCCCATTGGCAGCAGATATTTATAACAATTTTAAAAAAAATGTGGAGATCTACAATGAGTATGGTCCTACTGAGGCCGCCGTGGGATGTATGATCTATCGGTTTGATCCGGGAAACTGCAGTCGTCCCACGGTGCCTATTGGCATCCCTGCTGCCAATGTTCAAATCTACCTGTTGGACAGGAAACATCGGCCTGTACCATACGGAGTTGAGGGAGAAATTTATATTTCCGGTGATGGAATTGCCCGGGGTTACATGAACCAGCCCGAGTTAACTGCAGAAAAATTTAACCCAGATTTTTGGGATTACCAGGATGACCAGGATAAAAAAGAAAAGGCAGAGGGTTCTCATCATTCATCACTCATCATTCATCATTCAGCTTTATATAGAACTGGCGACCTGGGGCGGCGGCTGGCAGACGGTACCATTGAATTTATCGGAAGGGTCGACCAACAGGTAAAAATCCGGGGCTATCGCATCGAATTGGCAGAAATCGAAAACCAATTGATAAAACACCCTCAGATCAGAGAGGCAGTGGTAACAGACATCATTGGGAAAACAGGAGACAAATACCTCTGTGCCTATTATGTTCCTGCAAGGGCACCCCTCACTAATAGTACAGAATTGGAGGAATTTTTATCTTTTGCTTTACCGGATTATATGATACCTGTATTTTTTATTCCTTTGGACCGCATTCCTTTGACTTCCAATGGCAAAATAGACCACCGATCGCTGCCAGAGCCCGAACCTACGACTGAGGAAGTGCTGGTACCACCCCGAAATGAAATCGAAAAAAAACTGGTGGGAATCTGGTCTGATCTCCTGGCCATAAAAAAGGAAAAAATCGGCATTGATCATAATTTCTTTAAGTTGGGTGGTCATTCCCTTACCGTTACCATACTGGCTGCCCGGCTGCACAAAGAGATGAACATCAAAACATCCCTGGCAGAGCTTTACAACCTTCCCACCATCCGGCAGATGGCGGCGTTTGCTGCCGGGGCTGAAAAAGAAGCATTCGATCCTATCCCGGTAGTGGAAAAAAGGGAATATTATCCATTATCCTCAGCCCAGAAGCGGTTGTATATTTTGCAGCAGTTGGACCTGGAGAGTTTTGGTTATAATGTCTCAGAAGCCCTGGTACTGGAGGGCCAAATGGAGGAGAAACACCTGGTCAGAACCTTCCAGCGATTGATAGATAGGCATGAAAGTTTTCGCACCACCTATCAATTGGTCGATGGGGAACCAGTGCAAAAGATCCATGCCCAGGTCGTATTTAAAATCGAATATTTTAATATCAATATAGAATCAGGGGATTATGGTGATTCGTTGGAGTCGTCTTCAAACGTTTTCTCAGGGGTACAGGAGGTGGAGGCGATTATCAAAAAATTTATACGGCCTTTTGATCTCACCCAACCACCGCTGCTGCGGGTGGGATTGATAAAAACAGGCAGGATGGATCTCTTTATATTGCTCATTGATATGCACCACATCGCAGCCGACGGCACTTCCAGGGGGATATTTATCGAAGAGTTTATAACCCTCTTTGGACAGGCGCACATACCCCTTTTACCCATCCAGTACAAAGATTATTCGTTGTGGCAGCAAAAGCATAGGGAGAAAGAAAAGATACTCCTTGAAAAACAGGAGGCGTATTGGTTGGAAACGTTTAAAGGGGAGATACCCGTGTTAAATCTTCCTGTTGACTATCCTCGGCCTCCGGTTCAGAAATTCGATGGCAGCATCGAACTTTTCGATTTAGAAGAGGCAGAGTCAATTGCTGTAAAAGAGTTGGCAGCGCAGCAGGAGACCACGTTGTTTATGCTGCTTCTGGCCCTTTTCAACCTGCTGCTTTCCAGGCTCAGCGGTCAGGAGGAGGTAGTGATCGGAACCCCCACAGCCGCCCGAATGCATGCGGACCTGGAGTCAATTGTGGGAATGTTTGTCAATACCCTGCCATTAAAGAACATCGCAGACCCCCAGGAGACATTTGTAACCTATTTGAGGAGTATAAGAGATAAAACAGTGGATGCCTTTGAAAACCAGGAGTACCCGTTTGAAGAATTGGTGGAAAAAGTGGTCATTAACAGGGATACCAGTCGGAATCCCATTTTTGATGTAATGTTTTCCCTGCAAAACATGTGGATACCGGAGATGGAGATTCCCGGTTTGAAAATGAAACCCTATCTTTACCAGTACACCACGGCCAAATTTGATTTGAATCTGGATGTGGAGGAGAGTAGCAATCGATTGACTTTTTACCTGGAATACAGTACCCATCTGTTCAATCGCAGTACCATCCGGCGATTTATCGGTTATTTCAAAGAGATTGTATCTGCGGTTTTGCAGGATCCTGGCATCCAGTTGAAAACCATTGACATGGTCCCGAAAGAGGAGAAAGAGGCATTATTGGTCATGTGTCAGGGGCCGGAAGAGGCAGTGGATGCCCATCAGACCATTCATGGTTTATTTGAAGAACAGGTCGAACGGACGGGCGATCGTATCGCCGTAATTGGGCAAGGCCCTATGCGCGATGCAATTACCTACAACGAATTAAATAAAAAATCCAATCATCTGGCAGGGATATTACGGGAAAAAGGCGTTGGACCTGATTGTGTGGTGGGTGTGATGGCCGAGCGATCCATTGAGATGATCATTGGGATTCTGGGCATATTAAAAGCGGGGGGCGCTTACCTGGGAATTGATCCTGACTACCCACAGGAACGCATCAAATACATGCTGGAAAACAGCCACACAAGGGTATTGGTGAGTAAGGTGAGTGAGGTAAGTGGGATGAGTGGGGTTAATGAAGTGGTTGATTTAAGCCATCCACTCACCGACTCACTCACTCACACAATTCCCCCAACTCACCCACTCCCCGACTCACCTACTCAACTATGCTACGTTATTTACACCTCTGGTTCCACAGGAAAACCCAAAGGGGTCATGCTGGAGCACAAAAACCTGGTGAATCTGATGCAGTACCAGTTTCAATATACCAATATCGATTGCACGCGAGTGCTGCAGTTTGCCACCATTTGTTTTGATATATCTTTCCAGGAGATATTTTCTGCCCTGTTGACCGGTGGTACACTGGTTTTGGTTGATAACGAAACCCGCACCGATATACCTGAACTATTTAAATGGGTCGTGCAGAATGATATTAAGACGCTCTTTTTGCCCATGTCATTTTTAAAATTGATTTTCAGTAACGAGGATTATATTGCACGTTTTCCTCTTTGTGTCCGTCACATACCCACTGCAGGAGAGCAGGTGGTGGTATCTGAGAATTTCAGGAGGTATTTGCAGCAAAACAATGTCTATCTTCATAACCATTATGGGCCTTCTGAGACGCATGTGGTCACCACCTTGACCCTTCCGCCTGACGGGCCCATCCCGGAACTGCCTCCCATAGGCAAACCCATCCAGAATACGTGTATATACATTGTTAATAAATTTAATCAATTGCAGCCGATTGGAGTTGCAGGTGAACTGCTTATCAGCGGTCTCCAGGTGGGCCGCGGTTACCTGGGCATGGAAGCAGCCACCTCAGAAAAATTTAATCAGGATTTTCAGGATTACCCCGATTACCAGGATAAAAAAGAAAAGGCAGAGGGTTCTCATCATTCATCATTCTTCACTCATCATTCAGTTTTATATAGAACGGGTGACCTGGCCCGGTGGCTACCAGATAGAAATATCGAGTTCCTGGGCCGCATCGATTTCCAGGTAAAAATAAGAGGCTTCCGGGTAGAACCAGGGGAAATCGAAAGCCAACTGGTGACCCATGAGAGTGTAAAAGAGGCGGTGGTAATGGCCCAGAGAACGGACACCCAAGACATCTTTCTGTGTGCTTATATTGTTCCATTTTCTTTTGACTCATTCAGTTTGCCTCGACTGCGAGACTGGTTATCCCAGAAAGTGCCTGATTACATGATCCCGGCTCATTTTGTGCTGCTGGAGCGTATCCCTGTGACTCCCAATGGGAAAGTGGACCGAAGAGCGCTGCCAGAGCCAGAACCGCAGGCAGCAGCCGAGGACTTTGAGCCGCCTATGGGTGCAATGGAAGAGAAATTAGCAGAAATATGGGGGAAAGTACTGGGAATCCCCTTGAAGGCCATCAGCAGGAACGCTGGTTTTTTCGAGTCTGGCGGCCATTCGTTAAAAGCCATTATGCTGGGTGCTGCCGTGCATAAAATTTTTAATGTAAAAATACCGCTGGTGGAAATTTTCAAAACCTCCACCATCCGGGGATTGGCCCAATACATAAAGGAAGCAGCAAAAGACAAATATATATCCATCCAGGAGGTGGAAGAAAGAGAGTATTATCCCCTCTCCTCTTCCCAGAAACGGTTTTACATTCTTCACCAGGTGGAGAGCATTGATGAAACCTACAACATGCCCAATGTGGTGGAGTTGGAGGGGCTGTTGGACCGGGAGAAATTGCACCGGGTATTTTCGGAATTAATCGCCCGGCACGAGAGTTTACGAACTTCCTTTCACCTGGAAGATGGCGAACCAGTCCAGAAAATACACGAAGAGGTGACGTTTGGAATAGACGTTTATGAGCTCACAAGAACTCAGGTTGAGGTTGAGGTTAAGGTTGAGGAAGGAACTCCTCACTCCCCCCAGGCTATCATACAGAGTTTCATAAGACCTTTTGATTTAGCCAGGCCGCCGCTGCTGCGGGTGGGACTGATCAAGACCGGGGAACATCGTCATATCTTAATGGCAGACATGCATCACATCATCTCTGATGGGGTGTCGCAGCAGGTATTGGTGAGGGAGTTTATCCAGTTATATGCCGGTGAGCAGTTGCTGAAACTGCGGCTCCAGTACAAGGATTTCTCCCAATGGTTGAACCGGAAGCTGGCATCCGGGGAGATCAAACGGCAGGAGGAATTCTGGCTCAGAGAATTCGAGGGGAAAATTCCCATTTTGAAACTTCCCTGTGATTATTCCCGACCCCAGGTCAAGCGTTTTGAAGGCAGACATATCAGGTTTGAGATCGACAGCATAGAAGCGGAGAAATTGCGAACCATTGCCCGAAACCAGGAAGCCACTTTATTTATGGTTATTTTTGCACTTTTTAATGTATTGTTATCTAAAATCACTGCCCAGGAGGATATTGTCGTGGGCACCATCATTGCCGGTCGCCCCCACCCAGACCTGGAGAGTATCATCGGCGTATTTATTAACATCCTGGCTCTCAGAACCTTTCCACAGGCACACAAATCCTTTTTTGAATATTTGAAAGAAGTAAAGGAAAAAATAGTGAAGGCCTTTGATAACCAGGATTATCAATTTGAAGAGCTGGTGGACCGGCTGGTGACCAAACGGGACCCTTCCAGGAACCCCATTTTTGATGTACTTTTCACCTTTACCTCCCAGTCCAGCACTTCCGATTCAAGCCGTGCAGAAGACCTCCTGGCAAAAAAATCTCAATTAAAAATAAAGGATTATGAAGGTAAGTATAACCAATCCAAATTCGATATGCTGTTAAGCGGTGTGGATATGGGTAATCACCTGGTTTTTAGCTTCGAGTACAGCACCGCTCTTTTCAAACCAGCAACAATCGAGCGTTTTATCGATTATTTTAAACAGGTTGTCTCATCCGTGACAGCCAGTGAAACGGTTCCATTAAAAGATATCCTTATCACCCATGACCTTGGGGTCATAAAAACAGATGCATACGACACCATCGAGAGTCAATTCGATTTCTAGAAGGAGAAGCCATGGAAACAGGAAACGTTTCGGACAAATTGGTAGTAGCAGCCGCTCAAAAGATCAATGAGCGGTATTTCTGGTTAGATAACCTGTCCGGAGAATTGCACAGGAGTTTTTTCCCTTATGATTTTAGAAGAGAGGAGGTATCCGATCCCTCTCAACGGAAGATGGAGACTTTGGAATTTCAGTTTCCCCAAGGGGTTTCTTCAAAACTGCTCAAATTAAGCAAAGGGGTGGATGTCAAGCTGCATATGATCCTGGTGGCTGGGTTGGTGGTATTATTGAACAAATATACCTATGAGCCTGCAGACGATATCCTGGTGGGCTCACCCGCTTTAAAGCAGGATTTCGAAAAGGAATTTATCAATACCTTACTGGCGTTCAGGAATCGGTTAAAGCCTGTCATGACTTTTAAGGAATTGCTTTTGCAGGTTCGGGAAACCATTGTAAAGGCCACGGAGCATCAGAATTACCCCATACAACTATTAATCGATCAGTTAAACCTGCCGGACACCGGCAGTGATTTTCCTTTGTTTGATGTTGTACTTTTACTGGAGAACATTCATGACCGGAGGTATGTAGGGGATATCCATTACAATATGCTTTTTTCTTTTTGTCGCACAATGGAACGCATTGAAGCTGCGATAGAATACAATACCGCTCGGTACAGCCCAGGTACGATTGTTCAGGTGTTCAATCATTTCTCTCGTGTATTGGACCAGGCCATCTCCAATATTGACGAACCATTGGAGTCCATTGAGATACTATCGGAAGGGGAGAAGAAAAAGCTCTTCATGGATTTTAATGGTGCAGTCTCTGAATATCCCAGGGACAAAACCCTCCACCAATTATTTGAAGAACAGGTAGAAAGGGCGGGTGATCATATCGCCGTTATTGGCATGGGGCATGGGGCATGGGGCATGGTGTCTATTACCTACAACGAATTAAATGAAAAATCCAATGGATTGGCATTGATATTAAGAGAGAGGGGGGTGAAACCAGACACCATCGTCGGTATCATGACACCACCTTCGATAGAGATGATAAAAGGAATCCTGGGCATATTAAAAGCCGGAGGTGCTTACCTGCCTATTGACCCCGATTATCCTGAAGAGCGTATCCGTTACATGCTGGCCGACACAGGGGCAAAGATACTATTGACTACCCGGATTTTATCTGAAAAAATAATTATTAAAAAGGAAATTATATACCTTGAAGACTATAAAGAAAAACAAAGCATTCATCATTCATCATTCATCACTCATCATTCCGATAACCTTGCTTATGTCATCTATACCTCTGGCACCACTGGTACGCCCAAAGGTGTTGTAGTGGAGCATCGGAATGTAGTGGCCAATTTACACGCCTTTTTTCAGGAATTTGAGATAACTTCGCAGGATACGGTTATTCAACTCTCTTCGTATGCCTTTGATGCGTTTATCGAGGAAGTGTTCCCCGTACTATTAAAGGGAGGAAAAGTTGCCATTCCAAACCCCTATGACCTCCTGGACATCCAGGCATTGGCAGGATTTATTTTTCGTCATGGTGTTACCATTATCGATTGTACACCACTGTTACTCAATGAGTTTAATAAACTGAATCCCTCAGACCTGGCCGGTGTTCGTATCTTTATCAGCGGCGGGGATGTATTAAAACCAGAGTATGTGGACCAGTTGGTAAAGGTAGGAAGCGTATACAACACCTACGGCCCCACCGAATCCACTGTATGCGCCACCTATTACCATTACCACTTCCAACAGCAACCGGGACAATCGAGCATTCCCATTGGGAGCCCCATTTCCAATTACAGGATTTTCGTCCTGGATAAAAGTGGTAAACCGCTGCCCCTCGGGGTTGCGGGTGAGTTATATGTTTCCGGTCCCGGTGTGACCAGGGGCTATTTAAACAACCTTGAGTTAACAAATTCCAAATTCCAAATTCCAAATTACAAACAAATTCCAAATTACAAATCACAAATTACAAACAAATTCGAAACAGGAGATGATCTCAGTGCTCATTCATCATTCATCGAACTAACTCATCATTCATCACTCTTTTATAGAACTGGTGACCTGGCCCGATGGCTGGGAGATGATAGTGATAAACCAAATATTGAATTTATCGGACGGGTGGATAACCAGGTCAAAATTCGTGGCTTTCGCATTGAATTGGGGGAAATTGAAAATCAATTGTTGAAACATCCTCAAATAGACGAGGCCGTGGTGGTGGATAAAAAAAATGAAGAAGGAGACAACTACCTCTGCGCCTATTTTGTCCCGGCAGGGATGCTTGAGGAAAGTCCCAACAGCAGGGAATTAAGAGAGTATCTCTCCCATGCTCTTCCCGGTCACATGATACCTTCGTTTTTTATGGAAGTGGAGCGCCTCCCTTTGACTTCCAATGGCAAGCTGGATCGAGCAGCGCTCCCAAAGGTGGAAATAGAGAGTGAAGCAGAATATGTGGCCCCACGCGATAACACCGAAAAACAACTGGTGGAGATATGGTCAGAGGTCTTAAAAATCGACAATAGGGATGCATCGGATGGACCGCCAACAATCGGTATTGATACAGACTTCTTCGACCTGGGTGGAAATTCCCTTAAAGCCATCAGCATGATATCCCGGGTACACCGGGAGTTGAATGTTAAAGTGGATTTGGCCGAAGTCTTTCAGGTTCCCACAGTCAGGGGATTGGCCCAGTACATCAAAGGAACTGCAAAAGATTTATACGTTCCCATTGAACCAGCACCGGAAATGGAGTATTACCCTTTATCCTCTGCGCAGAAACGGTTGTATATCTTACAGCAGTTGGAACCAGAGCTTACTGTCTACAATATGCCCATAGTGCATGTGATGGAGGGGAAGGTGGATAAAGGGCGCCTGGAAATCACTTTCGAAAGATTAATCCAACGGCATGAAAGTCTGAGAACCTCATTTCAAATGGTCAACCAGGAACCCGTTCAAAAGATACACAAAGAGGTGGAATTCAGGATAGACGTTAATGATTTTAAAAGAACTCAGGTTGAGGCTAAGGTTGAGGTAGAGTCTGACAGTGCTATTCCTCATCATTCATCATTCACCATTCATCATTTCATTCGTCCTTTTAATCTTTCTCATGCACCCCTTTTACGGGTGGGATTGGTATGTCTGGAAGAAGAGAAACACCTGCTGATGGTGGATATTCATCACATCGTATCTGATGGTATTTCTCACCGGGTATTGGTAAAAGATTTTATCGCTTTTTACAATGGGGAGGACCTGCTTCCTTTGCACCTCCAGTACAAAGATTATTCCCTGTGGCAGAAGAGTGATAAAGAGCAGAAGGCCCTGGAGCAGCAGGAGCAGTACTGGTTGAAACAAATGGAAGGAGAGCTGCCCATACTGAACATTCCCTTTGATTATCCCAGACCTGATATCCAGCAGTTTGAGGGAAGCACCATTGGATTTGAGACCGGTGCTGCAGAAACTGCAGCCTTAAGAGCCCTGGCCCGGCAGGAGGAGACCACGCTGCACATGCTGATGCTGGCTGTTTTTAATGTGTGGCTGTCAAAACTCGCCAGCCAGGAACATATCATCGTTGGAATCCCTACCGCCGGCCGCAGACACACAGACCTGGAAAACATTATCGGTGTTTTTGTCAATACCCTGGCAGTACGAAACCATCCCTCTGGTGAAAAGACCTTCAGGGTTTTTCTACAGGAAGTGAAACAAACGGTTCTGAAGGCTTATGAGAACCAGGAATATCCGTTTGAGGACCTGGTGGAACAGGTGGTGAAGCGCAGGGATGCCGGGCGGAATCCTATTTTTGATGTCATTTTTATGCTGGAAGAATCCGAGTCCCTATCGGGACAGGCAGAAAAGGAGGTAATAACCGATTTGAAACTGGAGCCCTTTGATTTTGAGAGTAGTACCTCCAAATTTGATATCACTCTTTCCGGCCTGGAAACCGATGCCAACCTGGAATTTTTAGTGGAATACTGCACAAACCTTTTTAAGCCAGAGACCATTCATCGATTCATCGGCTATTTTAAGAAAATTACAGCGGCCATTATAGAAAACCCGGATACAAGGTTGTCGGAAATAGACATGGTCACTGAATCGGAAAAGGTGCAAATTTTACGTGATTTTAACGATACAGATACTGTTTATCCCAAAGCCAAAACCATTCACCAGTTATTTGAAGAACAAGCAGAAAGGATGGGCGATAAAACTGCCGTTATTGGCATGGGGCATGGAGCATGGGGCATGGTGTCTCTTACCTACAACGAATTAAATGAGAAATCCACCCAATTGTCCCTTCAACTGCGGAGCAGTGGTGCAGCTCCCGGGGATATTGTTCCTATTATGGCGGAACGGTCTGTGGAAATGGTGGTGGGTATAATAGGTATTTTAAAAAGTGGATGCGTCTATCTGCCCATTGATCCCGATTATCCCGAAGAAAGGATTCATTATATACTAACAGATAGCAGTGCAGGAATATTGTTAACCACCAAAAATTTATCCGATAGAATCGCCTTTGAAAAGGAAGTCATATACCTTGAAGACTATAAAGAAAAAGAAGGCATTCATCATTCATCATTCATCACTCATCATTCCGATAACCTTGCTTACATCATCTACACCTCGGGTTCCACAGGCGTACCCAAAGGTGTGGCAGTGGAACACGGTTCCGTGGTGAATCTTTTGTTTACCCTGGCTCATCGCTATCCCATGGCATCTGAAGACGGGTATCTGTTAAAGACATCGTTTCTCTTTGATGTTTCTGTTACCGAGTTGTTCGGCTGGTTTTTAAATGGCAGTCGTTTGGTGATACTGGAACCCGGGGGCGAAAAAGACCCCCAAATCATCCTTGATGCAGTGGAAGCGGCTCATGTGACCCACCTCAATTTTGTTCCTTCTATGTTTAATGTGTTCGTGGATTCTCTTAATAAAGAAAATATCCATCAATTGTCCGGTTTAAAATACATATTCCTGGCTGGAGAGGCATTGATCCCGGCAGTGGTGGAGAAATTCCTCCAGTTTGACACTGGCATTGCCCTGGAGAACCTGTACGGACCCACTGAAGCCGCGGTTTATGCTTCCGGGTATTCCTTATCCCAATGGCAGGGTGGTCCCATCCCTATTGGAACGCCTCTCTCCAATATGCAGCTCTATATCCTGGGCCTGTACGGTCAGTTACAGCCAGTCGGCATACCCGGTGAATTGTGCATTGCTGGAAAAGGTCTGGCCAGGGGCTATTTAAACAACCCGGATTTAACAAATTCCAAATTCCAAATCCCAAATTACAAACAAATTCCAAATTCCAAATCCAGAATCACAAACACGTACGAAGAGACCAATAATTTCTCTCATCATTCATCGAACCAATTCATCACTCATCATTCAGCTTTGTATAGAACTGGCGACCTGGCCCGATGGTGCTCCGACGGCACCATTGAATTCCTGGGCCGCATGGACCGACAGGTTAAAATCAGGGGATTTCGCATTGAACTGGAAGAGATCGAAAGTCAATTGCTTCGCTTCCAGGGGATAAAGGAAGCTGTGGTGATAGACAGACATAAAAATGATCAGAAGGGTGAAAAATACCTGTGTGCCTATGTAAGCTGTGCTGGGGAGCTTGAAAAAACACCGGAACAATCAGAGTTAAGGGAATATCTTTCCCACAGGCTCCCGGGTTACATGGTCCCGTCGTTTTTTAGTTTCATGGACAGCATCCCTCTCACCCCCAGCGGCAAAGTAGACAGGCAGGCATTACCGCTTCCAGAAAAGGAAGTGTCGGCCCTTCAATATGTGGCACCTGGCAGTGACACGGAAAAAACCATTGCAAACATCTGGAAAAAAATGCTTCAGCAGGACAAAGTCAGTATCCATGCCAATATCTTTGAACTGGGAGGCACATCCCTGGATATTATCCGGATAAACAAAGAATTAAAAGATGCTTTTAAAAAGGATCTCCCGGTGGTCACCATGTTCAGGTACACCACCATCCGTTCCATGGCCCAATATTTAGAACACCTGGAGACAGGAGACGAATCTCCTGGTATTTCCGGTTTTTCGGAGAAAGAAGTATCTGATGTTTTGGAAAGAAGCAAACAGGATCGGCTCCAGCAGTTGAAAAAAAGAAGGGGAATAGGCAATGGCTGAGGAAATCAATCGAACCGGACTGGAAATTGCAGTCATTGGTATGGCTGGACGGTTCCCAGGGGCCAAAAATATCGAAGAATTCTGGGATAATTTAAAAAATGGCAGGGAATCCATCTACTTTTTTACGGATGAAGAACTGGAAGAAGCCGGAGCAGACCCTCAATTGCTTAAAAATCCCAATATTGTCAAAGCCAATGGTCTCCTTGAAGATATCGATTGTTTTGATGCTTCCTTTTTCAGTTACACCCCCAAAGAGGCGGATATAATGGACCCGCAGATGCGGATATTTCATGAGTGTGTATGGCATGCATTGGAGGATGCCGGGTATGATCCGGGAACCTATAATGGAGCTATTGGTCTTTACGCAGGTGCCTCACCCAGTTTTGATTGGAGAGCCTTGATCCTTTTGTCTGGCAAAGCCAATGATTTAGACAACTTTGCCCTGAGTCAACTGGTGGAGAAAGATTACCTGAGTGTGCGGGTATCTTACAGGCTCAATCTAAGAGGACCAACTGTTTCCATGTACACGGCCTGTTCCACCTCTTTGGTATCCATTCACCTGGCCTGTCAGGCGTTGTTGAATGGTGAATGCAGCATGGCCCTGGCCGGGGGGGTGACCATATCGCAGTTGGGAAAGAGTGGTTACCTGTACCAGGAAGGTATGATTGGCTCACCCGATGGCCACTGCCGCGTCTTTGATGCTAAATCTGGCGGCACCATTGCTGGAAACGGTGCTGGTGTAGTGGTACTCAAACGCCTGGAAGAGGCTCAAGCGCATGGGGATTATATCTACGCAATTATCAAAGGAACCGCTGTTAATAATGACGGCGTTCGCAAAGTGGGATTCACTGCTCCCAGTGTAGAAGGGCAGGCAGAGGTAATCCGAATTGCACAACTGATGGCAGAGGTGGAACCGGAAAGCATTACCTATGTGGAAGCCCACGGCACTGCTACAGACCTGGGTGACCCGGTAGAGGTCGAAGCCTTAAAAGTAGCGTTTAATACGGATAAAAAACATTTTTGTGCCATCGGTGCTGTTAAGTCCAATATGGGCCACCTGGATTCTGCGTCTGGTGTGACCGGTTTTATAAAAACCGCTTTATGTCTAAACAGGAGAATGATCCCCCCCAGCCTCCACTATGAAAGTCCCAATCCCAAAATCGATTTTGAAAACAGTCCCTTTTATGTTAATACCGGCTTGCAAGAGTGGAAAAATGAAAAATATCCGTTAAGGGCAGGTGTTAGTTCCTTTGGAGTTGGAGGAACCAACGCACACATGGTGCTGGAGGAATGGAGCGGGAACCGGGGGAACCGTAAGGATCACGAAGGGAGGCCATTTCATTTACTTTTATTATCTGCCAAAACCAAATCCGCGCTGGATAAAATGACGAGAAGCCTGTTGAATGACTTAACAACTAATTCTGAAAATCCTGCCAATACTGAAAATTCCATGTTTAACCTGGCCGATGTGGCTTACACGTTACAGCAGGGCAGACATGCCTTCACATACCGCAAAATGATGGTTTGTTCCACTGTTGAGGAAGCCATCGAGGTACTCTCCACAGCCGATTCGCCAAAACTCATTGCTGGCCGCGCTGAAGAGGAGAACCGGCCTGTGGTCTTTATGTTTTCAGGCCAGGGATCTCAATACGTGGATATGGGGCGGGATATCTATCAAAAGGAGCCCGTGTTTCGCCGTGAAATAGACCGCTGTTTTGATATCCTGGAATCCATCATGGGACAGGATATCAAACCCTTTCTCTATCCAGAAAAAACGACAGAGGCACAGAGGCAAGAGGAGTCGAGTGTTTCCGATGAAAAAATCAATGATGTCCTCTATTCCGGCCCCATCAAGTTTGCCTTTGAGTATTCCATTGCCCGGTTGGTGATGCACTGGGGTATTCAGCCCTATGCCATGGTGGGACACAGTTTCGGCGAGTATATCGCCGCCTGTCTGGCCGGGGTTTTTTCGTTAGAAGATGCCCTAGCCATGGTGGTGTTAAGGGGCCAGGTAATGGAAAAAACAGCACCCGGTGCCATGATGAGCGTTGCCCTTTCAGAGCAAGAGTTAATACCTTTGCTGGGAGATACTCTTTCCCTGGCAGCCGTGAATACCCATTCCCTTTGCATTGTATCTGGCCCCATTGATGCAGTGAAGGAGTTTGAGAAGCAATTGAATGAGGGAGGTGTGGAAACCATTCGCCTCAACTTTCCTCGTGCTGGTCATTCCAAACTGATGCAGCCCATTCTGCCGGAATTTGAGGCACGGTTCCGCCAGGTGCCGTTAAATAAACCCCAGATTCCTTATATATCCGGCTTAACCGGCCAATGGATCACTGCGCAGCAGGCAGCAGACCCGGCGTACTGGTGCCGTCACATGAAGGAACCCATCCGCTTTACCGACTGCCTTACCACCTTGTTAAACGAGTGCCGCCCGATCCTGGTACAAATGGGATCGGACCGGGGATTGCCCCTGTTTGTCAGTCAGCATCCGGATATAAAACCGGACAACCTGACCTTCAACCTGGTGAGGCACCCCAAAGATACCATGTCAGATGTGCACTACCTGTTGGAAAAAATCGGTCGATTGTGGCTGTATGGGGTCCCCATCCATTGGGACGCTTTTTATTCAGAGGAGAAGCGGTTCCGGGTCCCTTTACCCGGTTACCCGTTCGAACCCCAGCGTTTTCCCATCTCTACTGATCCCTTTAAGTTAGGTGCGGAGATAGTGGCAGGTGGGGTATTATCTTTATCGACCAGAAAACCCGATATGTCAGAGTGGTTTTACCTACCTACCTGGACCCGTGCTCGCCTGCCAAAGGCGGCGAATGAAGAGAATCTCGCTGCAAAACCAAAAAGTTGGCTGGTATTTGACGATGGTGGAAGCCTGGCTGCACGACTGCGGCAGCAGGTGGAAGAATGGGGCCAGCGGGTGATTACTGTTGCACTTGGGGAGACCTTTGCCAAAATATCGGAATACGCTTATACTCTTAATCCCAGCCGCCGGGAGGATTACAACCTTCTGGTGGCTGCATTGATTGCTTTGAAAAAAAACCAGCAAATGCCGGAGCAAATCCTCCATTTCTGGAGTTTATCAGGAGAACCGGAGGAGGAAATCCCGGTGGAGATGGTTGATCATGTATTGGAGCGGGGATTTTATAGTCTCTTCTACCTGGCCCGGGCATTGGGAGACCAGGCAGTTACAGATTCGCTGCGGATTGATGTGGTGACCAGTCACATGCAGCAGGTGACCGGTGAGGAACGACTGAATCCTTTACAGGCTGCCATCCTGGGTCCTGTAAAAGTGATTCCTGTTGAATACCCCAATATCTTCTGCCGCAGCATTGACATCCTGCTTCCCCAGCCCGGTGATCCAGCAGAAGACCGACTTTTAAAGCAATTATTGGCAGAATTTAATGCCATGACGCCAGAGCCGGTGGTGGCTTTTCGCGGCAGCAGTCGGTGGGAGTCTGCGGTAAAACCAATACGAATGGAAAAACCGGCAAAGGAAACCTTGCCCTTCAAAGAAAAAGGCGTCTACCTGGTGACTGGGGGGCTGGGAGGCATTGGACTGGTACTGGCCCAACACCTGGCAGCCTCTGTACAGGCAAAACTGGTATTAACCGGCCGAACTCCTTTCCCTGAGCCGGAGCAGTGGGACCAATGGTTGGAAACCCACGATGAAAACGAGAGCACCTGCCAGAAGATACGAATGCTGCAGCAAATAGAGGCACAGGGTGCAGAAGTACTGGTCATCCGTGCCGATGTATCAAGTCTTAAACAGATGCAAACCGCTGTCTTTCAGGCTTTGGAGCGATTCGGAACCATCAACGGTGTGATCCACTGTGCCGGTGTTCCGGACGGTGCTGCCATTCAACGCCGCACCAGGGAAATGACCGACGCCATCCTGGCACCCAAAGTGAAAGGAACCCTTGTTTTAGACCATCTTTTAAAGGATGGAGATATAGACCTGGATTTTGTTGTGTTTTGTTCTTCCATAAATGCCATTGTACCGGCCTTTGGCCAGTTGGGTCACTGCAGTGCCAATGCCTTCCTGGATGCCTTTGCGCTTCACAGGAACGGAGTTCACAGTAATCCTCTTACAGTATCGATTAATTGGAATAGCTGGTTGGAAGTGGGGCAGGCAGTGGAAGCCGCACGCAAATCCGGTCAGACCAATGGGTTATTATCCTCCGAAGGTGTGGAGGTGTTCGATCGAATCCTGGCAGATACCCTCCCCCAGGTGGCTGTTTCTACCATGGACTTTACAGCAGTACTGGAGCGGTTTAACCGGAAGGAAACAGAGGAAATCCAAGGAATAACAGAGGAAGAGATTCCTTCGGAGATTCGACACCAACGCCCGGAACTGAGCACAGAATACACTGCTCCCAGGGATGAACTGGAACAGGCTTTGGTAGAGATATGGCAAAAGAATTTCGGTTTTGAAAAAATCGGGATTTATGATAATTTCTTTGAATTGGGTGGTGACTCCCTTAAGGGAATGATGTTTGTTAACCAGTATAAAAAACTTTTGGGAGAGATCATACATGTCACCGTGGTATTTAATGCCCCCACCATTGCGGAGCTGGCTGATTACTTTACCGAACACTATTCCCAGGCTGCGGCGCGTGTAAAGGGGAGAAGGCTGGGCATCGAAATCAAGAAAGAATATCCCCACCCGGGTGTCGATGCAGCTAAAATTGATCGTGTCCGGCAATTGGTTGCTTACCCGGCAATGGCCTCACCCCCGGCAGTAAAGGGGAAGAAAAATCCACCGGCTATTTTTATCCTTTCCCCTGCCCGTTCCGGTTCCACCTTGCTGCGGGTCATGCTGGCCGGTCACCCCCGGTTGTTTGCGCCACCAGAATTGGCCCTGCTCTCCTTCAATCTGCTCAGAGAAAATAAAACCATTTCAGAGGGTGTACTCCGGGCCATCATGCAAATCAAAGGGTGCAGCCTAGTAGAAGCGGAAACGCTGATGCAGGAGCTGAAAGAAAAGGGTACCACTGTCAAGGCGTTCTACCGGCTGATGCAGCAGTGGATCGGGGAGCGGGTGCTGGTGGATAAAACCCCTGGCTATGCCCTGGATCTCAATGTGCTGAAACGAGCCGAAATGTACTTTGAAAATCCCCTCTACATCCATCTGGTACGTCATCCCTACGGGATGATTCGCTCCTTTGAAGAGGCGCGACTGGACCTCTTTTTCGGGAATCAGTTATTGAAAGAACTCTCCCTCTCCCGAAGGGAACTGGCAGAGTTGACCTGGACAATCTCCAACCAGAATATCCTGGAATTCTTATCACAGGTACCTGAACACCGCTGGCACCGGGTGAGGTTTGAACAACTGGTCAAAGACCCGGAACCTGTGGCGAAAGACCTATGCCGCTTCCTGGGGGTGGAATTTCATCCCGACATGCTAAATCCTTACAAGGAAAAGAAAGAACGAATGACCGATGGCATTCATGAGGTCGGACTAATGATCGGCGATATCAAGTTCCATCAACACAGAGGCATCAATGCAGCGGTGGCAGATACCTGGAAAGATTTTTATAAAGAGGATTTCCTGGGAAATATGACCCGCCAACTGGCAGAGTCGTTCTCTTATGAATTATTGAAAGTAAACCGGTATGCCTCTATTCAACCAACAGAAGCCAGGGAGTATTACCCCTTATCCTTCTCCCAGAAGCAGCTCTATATCCTCCAAACCCTGGAGATCCACAGTACCGCCTACAATATGACCCGGGTGTTCTCAATCATAGGTGCTGACATTGATAAAGACAAATTGGGAAACACCTTTAAAAAATTGATTGCCAGGCATGAAAGCCTCAGAACCTCGTTTATAACGGTAAAAGATGAACCGGTCCAAAAGGTACACAAAAAGGTAGATTTTAAGATTGAATATGATGAGGTTTCCAATTATCATACCCCTCAGTTCATTCGTCCTTTTGATCTCTCAAAGCCCCCCCTATTACGGGTGGGATTGATAAAAACAGGGGAAGAGGCGTTTATATTAATCGTGGACATCCATCATATCATATCCGATGCCACCTCTCATGCCATCATTGAAAGAGATTTTATCCAGTTGTATGCAGATGACCAATTACCATCTTTGAGGCTTCAGTACAACGATTATTCCCTGTGGCAGCAGTGTCCAGCACAGCAAGCTGTCGTTAAACAACAGGAAACCTGGTGGTTGAAGCTCTTATCAGGCGAAGTGCCTATATTGAATCTTCCTACCGATTATCCCAGGCCTGCGGTTCGGAATTTTGAAGGGAATGTGAGGGATTTTGAAGTGGGAAAAGAAATGACCCATGCGCTGCGGGAACTGGCAGTGAAAGAAGGCGTCACCCTTAACATGCTGATGCTGGCTCTCTTTGATATTCTTTTGTCCCGGCTCAGCGGCCAGGAGGATATTATCACTGGAACTTCAATCAAGGGTCGGGGACATGCAGACCTGGAAGATATTATCGGTGTTTTTATCAATACCCTGGCCTTAAGAAATCGACCGTTAAAAGAAAAAACCTTTTGGGAGTTTTTAAAAGAGGTAAAAGAGATTTCGGTCAGCGCCTATGAGAACCAGGATTATCCCTTTGAGGAGTTGGTGAAGAAGGTATGGCCCCACAGGGATGAGAGTCGCAATCCCCTGTTTGACGTAATGTTTGAAATGAGAAAAGCTGGGCCTATCGACGAGACCGGGGAAGGAACCCCAGGTATCAAGATAAAACCCCTTCGCTACGAATCCAGGGAAACCAAGTTTGACCTGGATTGGATGGGATTCGAGGGTGCGGATGGAATTTTGTTCACCGTCACCTATTGCAGCAAACTGTTCAAAAAAGAGACCATTGAATTTATGTGCAATTGTTACCAGGTTTTGATAGAAGAAGTGGTTAAGAACCGTACCAATCGCCATCTAAAGATAAAGGATTTGCGATACAGCTCTTCAGAGGATGAGTTGAAACAGCAGAGGGAAGTGGAATTCGATTTTTAAAATAAACAACGGAGAGGAACTGGAAATATGAAAGATGTAAATAAAGAAAAGACCATTGAGATTTATTGGCTGAACCGGTTATCCGGTGATTTGCCGAAGATTTTGCTACCGTCGGTTCCCGGGGATGGGGTGGATCATGAAGCAGCAGAGAGTCCTCTATATGTGCCCATACCTGAATCCACAGCCAACCGGTTGAAGGAGGTGTGCAAGGGGTCAGATACCGGGTTGTTTGTTTTGTTTCTCAGTGGTTTAAATGTGGTGATCCATAAGTATACCGGCCTGGAAGACCTGGTGGTGGGAACGGTCAATCCCAGGAAGGAAGGTGTTAAAAAAGATAAACTCTTACTCTGCCGAAATTTAATCTCTGCTGATCTTACCTTTAAACAGATCATTCACCAGGTAAACAAAAACGTGACGGCTGATTTCAACCATTGGGATTATTCCTTTGGTGCCATCTATCAAAGACTGGTGGACCAGAAGAAAAGCAGTGTCCATCCAGGCCCGAATTCAAATCCAGGGATGGATTCGGAAAGACTGGATATCTTTAACATTGCCTTTATTTACCATAAGCTCCAGAATAGAAGTCAGGTCCTGAACCAGTTTGATGTGGTCATACTGCTTACTCTCAGGGAGAGTCAACTGGTTTTGGAGATAAAGAACCGTTCAACGGTTTATTCCCAGGAAATCCTTTTACGGTTTGGAAGGAACCTGGTGCATGTGTTGGAATATTTTGAAAAAAACCTTGAACTCAGGATTTCAACCATCGATATTCTCTCCCAGCAGGAAAAGGCCGAACTGCTGGATTTTAACCGCTCCGAAGCACCTTATCCCGGAGATAAAACCATTCATCGATTGTTCGAAACGCAGGCAGAAAGGACGGGCGATACGATTGCTGTGATTGGCAGCTCTCATCTTGTAGGGATGCGATTTATCGCGTCCGGTATTGGTACAACGTCCATAACCTACAGGGAATTGAATGAAAAATCAAACCAACTGGCACATTTTCTCCGGCGGAAAGGGGTCACGGCCGGTACCATTGTGGGATTGATGAAGGAGCGTTCCATTGATATGGTGACTGCGATGTTGGGGATATTAAAGGTAGGTGGTGCTTATTTTCCCCTAGACAGCCAGGCGCCCACCCATCGTATCACCTCCATGTTGGAAGAGTGCAAAGCGCCCTTCTTACTGACAGAGAAGCGGGCCATGGCAAACCACGCCTATACTTCCTTACAGGGACTCGATTCTGGTGGCATTAAACCCCATCTTACGGGACCCTGTGAACGAATCACTGATTTTGACAGCCTTCCCTTTCCAGACCGTTCATTGGTGGATGTTGAGAAATACAATCAAACCATTGGTCAGACCATTGTAAAGAATCGAATAATGATCCAGGCGGCCCGCGGCTGCCCCCACAAATGTGCCTATTGCTACCGCATATGGCCTCGCCAACAAGTGTCCCGGTCTGGCGAAAATATCTTCGAAGAAATACGCTTCTACTATAACCTGGGCATTAAAAAATTCGATATCTTCATGCTCAATATCTCCAAAGGAAAGCGACTCTTTGAATTGATCATCCAGCACAACATGACAGATATCCAGCTCTTTTTCCCCAATGGTTTCAGGGGTGACCTCCTGACTCGGGACTATATCGATCTGATGGTAAAGGCGGGAACCGTTAATTTTGCCCTGGCCCTGGAAACCGCTTCCCCCAGGCTGCAAAAGCTGATCAATAAACACCTGAACCTGGATAAATTTCGTGAGATTGTCGAATATATTTGTGAAACCTACCCGCACATCATACTGGAACTCTTCACCATGCATGGGATTCCCACTGAAACCGAAGAAGAAGCCATGATGACCTTGAATTTTATAAAAAGTCTCAAATGGGTTCACTTTCCTTATGTCAATGTATTGAAAATCTACCATAATACAGGCATGGAACAATTGGCTCTGGAAAACGGTATCTCCAGGGAATCCATCCTGCGGTCGGAGAATATGGCATGGCATGAGTGGTCCGATACCCTGCCCTTTGACCGGAGCTTTACAGCCAAATACCAGTCCGATTTCCTCAGCCAGTATGTCTTATCCAGGGAACGGCTGCTAAAAGTACTCCCCTTTCAGATGAGAATTCTCAGCGAAGATGAGTTCGTACAAAAGTATGACAGCTATCTGCCTGTGGATATCAAGCGTTTCAATGATTTCCTGGAATTTGCCAACCTTCAAAATGAAGCGGCATTAAAACAGTATGGTTTCCGGGATGAGACAGAGGATATCAAGGTGCTGACCGGTTTTAATGAGAGGTTGAGAAAGCATTTTCCTGTAAAAGAGCCATCAAGGGAGAGCGATGCGCTCCGAGTTTTACTGCTGGACCTTTCGCAGTTTTTCAGCGATGGCAGTGATATGCTTTACGATGTGGTGGACCCACCCCTGGGTTTAATGTACCTGTTGACCTATTTGAATCAGCAGTTGGGTCATAAGATTTATGGTAAAATCAAAAAATCCCGTATCGACTTTGACAGTCATGAGGTTTTAAAAAAGATACTGGAAACATTTCAGCCCCAGGTCATTGGCCTTCGCACCCTCACCTATTACAAGGATTTCTTTCACCGGATAGTAGCACTCATACGGCAGTGGGGCATTGATGTGCCCATTATCACTGGGGGGCCCTATGCCACGGTGGATTATGAGACCCTTTTAAAAGACCGCCATATCGATATTGCAGTGCTGGGAGAGGGGGAGATCACTTTTTGCAAACTCATTGAGGCCATCATTGCCAATAAAGGAAAATTGCCAGCCGATGAGATATTGGAAACCATCCTTGGCATTGCCTTTGTTCCTCGAAGTGACACGACCGACACTATTGGCAGGGATTTTGCCCGGGAGATTATCGTGGCAGAGGATTTACCCGAGGTTTTGGCACTGGAATCCGTGACAAACCTGGAACATGATAACATACCAATGCCGCAGGACCCGGCGTATATCATTTTTACCTCTGGTTCCACTGGCAAACCCAAAGGTGTTATCGTGGCGCATAACAATGCGGTCAATGTGTTGACCTGGTTTGGAGACGCCTACCAATTACAGCCCGGGACCCGTGTGATACAACTGGCCAATTATACCTTTGATCCCAGTGTGGAGCAAATTTTCAGTACCCTTTTGCGAGGTGCGGCCCTTTATATTGCACCCAGGGAATTGCTCACAGACAAAACCGTTTTCCGCAGCTACGTGGACCAGCATCAAATCAATATCATCAATCTCGTTCCTGCTGTCCTAAAAGAATTACTGGCAGATGACCAAAAGTTGGGGAGTGTAGAGGTGGTGATTTCCGGTGCTGAGCGATTGGGGGAAACGCTGAAAAACCGAATAATTGAGAGAGGATATCGATTGTACAACCATTATGGACCCACCGAAACCACCATCGAAGCACTGGCAGGAGAGTGTTCCAGGAAACCCGTAACCCTTGGAAAACCCATTGCCAATATGGCCTGTTATATATTGGGTAAGGATTCCCATCCTGTTCCCATCGGTGTTAAAGGTGAATTGTGTATCTCCGGAGCCGGGGTCACCAGGGGGTATTTAAATAACCCTGAGTTAACAAATTCCAAATTCCAAATCCCAAATTACAAACAAATTCCAAATTCCAAATCCCAAATTACAAATATATCTGAAGAGACCGATAATTTCATTCCTCATTCCTCATTCCTCATTCCTCATTCATCATTTCGTTCCTTATATACAACTGGCGACCTGGCCCGATGGCTGCCGGATGGTACCGTGGAATTCTTTGGAAGAACTGATTGCCAGCTCAAAATCAGGGGATTCCGAATCGAACCGGGTGAAATTGAAAATCAATTATTGAAACATAAGGATATTAAAGAGGCAGTGGTAATAGATCAGGAATCGGAGACCGGGGACAAATACCTCTGTGCCTATGTGGTGCCTCAGGAGGGGGCAGCCCTTCAAAACCTCGATCCCCTGGAATTAAAGGATTTCCTGGCCCGGGAATTGCCTTTTTACATGATTCCTGCTCAAATTGTCCCCATGGAGCGGCTGCCTGTAACCGCTGCTGACAAGGTGGACCGCAGCGCTCTACCGCTTCCAGGAATAACGGCTGCTGTCCAGTATGCCGCACCAGAAGATGAAAACCAGGAGCTATTGGTGGATATCTGGTCCCAGGTGCTGGGAATAGAAAAGGAGCGCATCGGCATCGATACCAACTTTTTTGAAACCGGTGGTGATTCCATCAAAGTCATCCAGATATCGGCGCGTTTGCGAAAACACGGCCTTAAACTGGAAAACGGCAATATTTTCTTATACCCCACCATCAAACAATTAAGCCCATACGTCAAACCCCTCGATCATCTCATTGACCAGGGAACGGTTGAGGGATATGTTCCCTTAACCCCCATCCAGCAGTGGTTTTTCCAGGAAAACACCATTGATCCTCACCATTTTAACCAGGCAGTCATGCTTTTTTCGCCAGAGGGATTTGACCCTGAAGCTGTGAGAGCCGTATTTGGTAAAATACAGCGTCACCACGATGCCCTGCGCATGACGTTTAAGAGGGAAGGGTGTCAGGTGGTTCAAACCAATCAGGGGGAAGATATGCCGCTTTTTTTGGAAATTTTTGATTTGCGGAACTATACATTTAGAGAGGAGGCGCTCCAGGCTTTGAATGAAGGAGTTAACCAGGTGCAGGCCAGCATGAACCTGGAAACAGGGCCGTTGATGAAATTGGGGCTTTTTCACCTGAGCGATGGTGACCGCCTCTTAATCGCTGTCCACCACCTGGTGATTGATGGGGTCTCCTGGCGAATTCTCTTTGAAGATATCGATCGATTGTTCCGGCAGTACCGCAGCAAAGACCCCCTGGAACTGCCGCAAAAAACAGATTCCTTCAAAAAATGGGCGGAGCAGTTGGCCCTATACGCTCAGAGTTCCACCTTTTTGAAGGAAAAAACTTTCTGGAAAGCAATGGAATCCGTTCAAATCCCTCGCATAGAAACAGATTTCCCCGTGGCACCTGGTGATACCAACTGCAGGAAAGAGAGCCAGAACCTGGCAGTTCTTATGAGCCCGGAACAGACCGAGCTCTTATTAACCAGGGTCAATAATGCATTTGGCACTGACATTAATGACATCTTATTGACCGGGTTGGGTCTGGCCCTTCATACCACTTACGGACTTCGGCAGCTTTTGATTGCCATGGAAGGCCACGGCCGGGAGGATATCTTGGAAGGGGTGGATATCACCCGCACCGTGGGCTGGTTTACCAGTCAATATCCTGTGCTGTTGGATATCTCCCATGCCCAAAACCTGGGACGCCAGGTGAAAGAAGTTAAAGAGGCACTGCGGCGGGTACCCCATAAAGGCATTGGTTACGGCATTTTAAGGTATTTAACCGAAGAACAACACAAAAAGGAGATGGCATTCAACCTGAAGCCCCAGATCGGTTTTAATTACCTCGGCCAGTTTGACGCTGACCTGGAGACCACAGGTTTTGGAATGGCAGCCGAATCGGTGGGGCACACCCAGAGTGAAAAGGTGAAGCGGGAACACGAGCTGGAAGTCACTGCCATGATTGCCAACCAACAACTGGTGTTGTCGATTCACTTTAACAAGAAACACTTCAAGGCCGCGACTATTGATGCGCTGTTGAACATTTACCAAAGTGAACTGACCCGGTTGATTGATTTTTGTGTCAACCGTGTCAACCGTAAAGAGAGAGAACGCACCCCCTCTGATTTTACCTGCAGCGCATTGTCCGTTGAGGCCCTGGAAATCATAGAAGCCGCAGTCAAAGGTGCCATTGAAGACATCTATACACTGACTCCCATGCAGGAGGGCATGCTTTTCCACGCCGTGTATGATAGGGACGAGGGCCGCAGCCAATGGGTGTTGGAACAAAAGGAGACAGAGGCGTTTAATATATTTTCTTCGGCCTATTTTGAGCAGATATCTTACCTTCTCCAGGGTAAACTGGATATAGATGTCATAAAAAAGAGTTTAAATGAGCTGATCAAGCGGCATGATATCTTACGTACAGCCTTTATCCACCAGGGGTTGGATCGACCGGTTCAGGTGGTATTGCAAGAACGGAAGGTGGATTTTTACTATAAAGATATCAGTGAAAACATCCCTGCAGAGGAAAGAGAGACCTTTATTCAGGCATTCAAAGCACAAGACCAACGCCGCTCCTTTGATCTCAGCAAAGATGTGCTGATGCGGGTATCAGTGATTCGCACAGGTAAAAACCAATATGAATTTATCTGGAGCCACCATCACATAGTGATGGATGGTTGGTGTAACGGCATATTGATCAATGAATTTTTTCATATTTATAACCGTTACCTGCAAAACAGGGAGCATCAACTGCCGCCGGTCAAAGCTTACCGCACGTACATCCAGTGGCTGGAAGCGCAGGACCGGGAATTATCAAAACACTATTGGGCCACCGTCCTGTCCGGTTATAACGAACGTGTGGAAATTCCCAAATTAAAACCTTATCCACCTGCATCAAGGGACCACAGTTACGGATCTGGATATAAAAATGAGAAAGTATCGATATCGATGAACGCACAGGAAACCCAGCAATTGATTCAATTGACCGGCCTTCTCCAGGTTACCTTAAACACCATTCTCCAGACCCTGTGGGGAGTTCTGCTGGGGCATTATAATGGCTGTCAGGATGTGGTGTTTGGTGCAGTGGTTTCGGGCCGGCCCGCCCATATCGAGGACGTGGAAAAGATGGTGGGATTATTCATCAATACCATACCCGTACGTATCCGGCACACCGACACCACCTTCTTTGGCCAACTGGTAAAACAAACGCAAGAGGCTGCCATAAAAAGCGAACCCCACCACTATTACCCATTGGCAGAGATTCAATCTTACAGCTCTTTAAAACAGCATTTACTGGATCACATCCTGGTATTTGAGAATTTTCCTTTGGACCAACAGATCGATAGAAGTGTTCGGGACCCCGGCACCGTTGAACCTGGAGACAAACCAAAGGAAACCTTTCAATTGTCCCGTATCGAAGCCTTTGAACAGACCAATTATGATTTTAACCTCATTGTACTTCCAGGACCTCGATTGAAGGTGAGGTTTGAGTATAATGGCAATATCTATGAGCAGGCGTTTGTCAAAGCCATTGGCCGTCACCTTCAAAATGCACTCCTTTGCATCCTGGATGACCCTGACCTTTTTCAATTGCCTGTTAACAAAATAACCTTTTTGTCTGATGAGGAAAAAAAGCAGTTGTTGAAAGATTTTAATGCCACAGAATCCCCCTATCCTGGAGATAAAACCATCCACCAGTTATTTGAAGAGCAGGTAGAGAGGACCGGTGATAATATCGCCGTAAGTGGCATGGAGCATGGAGCACGGGGCATGGAGCATGGAGCACGGGGCATGGAGAATGTTAGCTACGGTGAATTAAATGAAAAATCCAATCAACTGGCCCACATTTTAAAGGGAAAAGGTGTTGAACCAGACCAGGTGGTGGCAGTGCTGGCAGACCGTACGATAGAGATGATCGCAGCCATCATGGCCATTTTAAAAGCCGGGGGTGCCTATTTGCCCCTGGATGCCCAGTATCCCATAAATCGAATCAATTATATGCTGGCAGACAGCAGCGCCCGGATATTATTAACCAGCCCCCATCTGGTAGAAGGGAAAACCCTGGAAGTGGAGATCCTGGACCTGGAAGAGAGCCACCTATACCAGTCAGAGATCTCCAACCCGGAACCACTGAGTCAACCGTATCACCTCCTTCACCTGCTCTATACCTCTGGCAGCACAGGCAGGCCCAAAGGTGTGATGCTGGAACATCGGAGTGTTGTTAATTTTATTTATCATTTACATGAGAATTTATATACGCATTATAAAACAAGTTCGACTTCACCCTTAAAACTGGCAGTGATCGCTCCGTATGTTTTTGCCGGTTCTGTCAAACAGGTGTTTACATCGTTGGTATTCGGTCACGCCTTGTTCATCGTTCCGGATGAGTGTCGATTCGATGGCGAACGTTTGGCTGCCTTTTTCAAAGAGAATGCCATTCAAATCACCGACGCCACCCCTGCACATATCCGACTGTTAGTGGAGGCCTATAGGCATCGGGAAGATAAACAGTGTGGTGTCAGGCATTTTAATATTTCCGCTGATATCCTGCCAAAGCAACTGGTTTCTGAGTTTTTAAATGAATTGGAGGAGCCAAAGCCGGACCTGGCCAATCTTTACGGTCCCACCGAGTGTTGTGTCGATGCCACTGCCTATCGTATCGATCCCGCGGAGGTGGAGAATCTGTGCAACGTCCCCATTGGCGCACCTATGGCCAATACAAGTGTTTATGTATTGAATCGGCACCAGGAGCCGGTGCCTGTGGGAGTCGTCGGGGAGATCTGCATCTCCGGTGACGGAGTTGCTCGCGGATATTTAAATGATCCCGAGTTGACTGCAGAAAAATTTAACCAGGATTTTCAGGATGACCAGGATGACCAGGATGAAAAAGGCCCCGCTACGCGGGAACCTTATAAAGAAAAGGGAAAAGGAATAGACGAAAATCCCCCTACCCCTCTACCCCTCTACCCCTCTACCCCTCTTTATCGCACCGGCGACCTGGCCCGATGGCTGCCAGGAGGGAACCTGGAATTCTTTGGTCGAAAGGATAACCAGGTAAACATCCGGGGATACCGCATCGAAACCGGGGAGATTGAAACCCAGATACAAAGAGATAAAACCGTCCAAACAGTTTTTGTAAGACCCGCACAAGAGGCGAACGGGGAAACCGTTTTATGTGCTTATATTGTATCAAAGGACTCAACCACCTTAACTCCATCTCAATGGCGTGAGTATCTAAGTAAGGAATTGCCCCATTACATGATCCCCTCTTATTTTATTCAGGTCCAAGCCATACCCTTCACCCCTGCGGGTAAAGTCGATCTTAAGGCACTTCCTCAACCAGAGGCGATAAAGGGATCGGGCAAGAAGTATCAGGCCCCTACCAGTGAGGCAGAGGGGAAAATGGTGGAAATATGGGCAGAGGTGTTGGGGATTGAGCCAGGAGATATCAGTGTCCATGATGATTTCTTCCAGTTGGGCGGCAATTCCATTACTATTTTTAAAGTGGTCAATCGTATCAATCATCTGTTTCGCCTGGATATTTCTTTAAGTGCTCTTTTTTTGTATCCCACCATCAGACAGTTGGCAGAGAATATCCAGGAGCAGGCGTTGTTCAATAAATTGGAATGTGTCGTGCGGTTGAACAGAGCAAGCAAGGGGAAGAACATTTTTATTATTCATCCCATGCACGGCATGGTATATCAGTACAGGGACCTGGCTATTGAATTGGAAGAGAGTTATATTATTTATGGCATCCAGGCCAGGGGTCTGGTGAAATCCAGCCCCTTGCCAGAGACCATGGATGATATGGTAATGGATTATATCCAGCAGATTCGAACCGTTCAGCCAGAGGGACCTTATCTCATTGCAGGGCATTGTTTCGGGGATATCGTGGCTTACAACCTGGTGAAGCAATTGGAGAACTTGAACCAGGAAGTGGAAAGGCTTATCATGTTTGACGAACCCGCCTTTATACCTGCCTTTGTGGTGCGGTATTTTCACCGTAAAGACTTCATACGGTCTATCATTAAGCCGGTGAAAAAACTGGTTCAATGGGTTAAGAAATCCGACAGTGAAGATGTGGTGTTGACCCCTTATCAACAGGCATTGGTGGATTATGAGAGCGGGGAGACCAATGGTGCTGCAGGGCAGGGCACCATTTCACCTGTTGATTCTGATGAGCGCAAAGCCAGGGTTCATATTCACATCAAGCGGATGGATACACAGTATTGGAAAACAAATCCTTACAAGAGGCAGTTAGGCATTATCAGGGCTTCGTTATTAATCTTGAAGGCGTCAGAGCGGGATCATCCGGGATTTGAAAAAAAAGCCTTGAAGCGAATGACCTATGGGGAGGTCACTCTCAGGGAAACCCCTGGCACCCATCACACAATATTTCAGAAAAAGCACATTGATACACTGTCCAGAATCTTGAAAGAGTCGATATAGGCTTAATCTCTTCAGGGGAGGGAAAAAAGAGAAAAGGGACAGGAGAGAAAGGGACTTTTCTTGTAGGGACACGTTTGCACGATTCATCGCGTCCGGATTTATTCCTCCCGCATCGAATTTATTTTGATTAGAATACTAGACCCAAAGAAGAACCGCAGCCTGAAAAAAGGGGATGATCTTGATTTTTATCTCAAAAATAGTTGAAATTTTTCCCGATTTATGTTATTCAATAGAAGAAGTCGCTAAGAATGAAGGATTTAGGTTGATAATATTGAAATCGACAATACCTGAGTTGGCCGCGCTGAAGGAGTCAATTTTTAAAGGTCAGACCCCTAAAGGCGGAACCTTAATTTTTTTTACGTTGATGATTGATTTAACTGGACTTGCGATACCTCACAAGAGATTAATATGCCGACTGTTTTAAGAATTGGCCCATATCGATTTTTCTTTTATTCCGGCGATGGAGATGAACCACCACATATTCACGTTGAACGAGATGATAAAATTGCAAAATTTTGGCTCGATCCTGTCAGATTGCAGAATAGTGGTGGTTTTAAACGCAAAGAGATTTCCCGTATTCAAAATATAGTCAGAGAACATCAAGGGGAAATCCTGGAGAAATGGCATGAATACTTTTATGGTTAATATTCAAATTCCATATGCAAAGAATGTTAAAGTAACTTCCGATTCTTTGAATGTGGATTTAAGTGACGGTAGGAGTATCATTACTCCATTAGCATGGTTCCCACGGCTCCTCTACGCCACTCAAGAAGAACGCAATAGTTGGCGTTTAATCGGCGGAGGGCATGGGATTCACTGGGAAGAAATAGATGAAGATATTAGTGTCGAAGGGCTATTAGCAGGAAAACCATCAAGTGAAAGTCAAAAATCATTAAAAAAATGGCTTGAAAAACGTAAAATAAACCAAATAATTCAGTGAAGGGGAAAACGGAGCCTTGACTATTACAAGCGAAAATATTCCTATTTGTGTGTAAGCTGCCCTCGTTTTTCTTGACGGGCATGTAAAGTTTATACGTCTATGCGCACCGTCACCCAGTTAGAAATCGTTAATGAGTAAAAATGCAAAAAAAAAGGGGAAAAGGAACAAGGCGCCAAACACCAAAAACAATTTTGTCATTGTTTTTTATATTTATGGAGGAAAAAATGGCACCTTGCCTGGCCTCATTTTTATCCATTGTACAATTTTTATAATATTGTTATAATACCTTTGTAATTTAACGGATTGTGAGGCAGTAGATGAATAAGGTTTTTATCAGTTACAGCAGCAAAGATAGGGGATGGGTATCTAATTGGCTTTTGCCCAAATTGGAGGATGCAGGGATCGAGGTTTGCATCGATTACAAGGATTTTGAAGTGGGAAAGCCCAGCATAATGAATATGGAAGATGCCATTGAAAAATGTGATAAAACGTTGTTGATTCTTACTCCACATTGGCTTGAAAGTAAATGGACCAATTTCGAATTATTTATGCTGCAAGTAGATGATCCGATAGGTTTAAAAGGTCGGATTATACCTTTGCTGCTAAAAGAATGCGAGCTTCCCAGGCGATTAAAAATTTTCACGTATGCCGATTTCAAGGATGAGACCAATTGGGAAAAGGAATTGAATCGGCTTCTGGAGCAATGGGATATAAAAGCTCCTAAAGATAAACCCGGGCCGAAAGGCCCGACCTCTTTTCCAAAGCCAGAAAAGATTTCAATCTTCAAACTGCCTATAACCGGCGAGTTTTTGTTCGGGAGGGAGAGGGAATTAAAGAGCCTGGATGAGGCATGGGCGGATGAACATATCCATATCGTGACCCTGGTGGCCTGGGGCGGGGTGGGGAAAACAGCCCTGGTGAACCGCTGGCTCAATGGTATGGAAAAAGATAATTATGGAGGCGCCAACCGTGTCTATGCCTGGTCCTTTTACAGCCAGGGGGCCGAAGAAGGGAAACAGGCATCGGCCGACGAATTTATGCAGGAAACCCTTCAATGGTTTGGCGATCCCGATCCCACTGCCGGTTCTGCCGTGGACAAGGGGCGGCGCCTGGCACGACTGGTTCGAGACGAAAATACCCTGCTCATCCTGGACGGAATGGAACCGCTGCAGTATCCACCCGGCCAGGTGCAGGGCCTTGACGGGAGATTAAAAGACCATGGCATGCGTGCCTTTCTCAGGGAATTGGCCGGTGGTTTTAACGGCCTCTGTATTATCACCTCACGAGAGAAAGTGACGGATCTGGCCGATAAGAAAGAATTTGCTGTAAAGGAAATGGCATTGGACCACCTTTCCTTTGAGGCAGGTGCGGAACTGTTGAAGGGGCTGGGGGTCAATGGTTCGGATAAAGATATTTTAAAGGCCGCTGAAGAATATGCCGGGCATGCCTTGGCTTTAACCCTGCTGGGGCAATATATTACGAGTGTTTATAAGGGTGATATTCGCAAGAGGGATAGGATTCCCCGATTAACAAAGGAGCGAATCCATGGTGGTCATGCGCGTCGGGTCATGGAGGCCTATGAAAAATGGCTGGGCCAGTCAGCGGAAAAGGACATTCTTTATATAATGGGTCTTTTCGATCGTCCCGCAGCAATTGGTTCTGTCGAAGCCCTTAAAGAAGACCCGGCCATCCCGGGCGTGACTGATCAATTGCAGCCATTATCCGAGGAAGATTGGAACCGGGTCTTATTCAATTTAAGGGCAGCCCATCTCCTGGCGGCAGAGAATCCCCAAAAGCCGGATGTATTGGACTGTCATCCCCTGATCCGCGAACATTTCGGTGAAAAGCTCCAAAAACAAAACCCAAAAGGATGGAAGGAATCTCACAAGAGGTTATATAATTATTTTAAAAACCTTCCTAAAAAGGAGTTACCCGACACCTTGCAGGAGATTGAGCCCCTGTTTGCTGCTGTTGCCCACGGATGCCGAGCAGGATTGCACCAGGAGGCATTGGGTGATGTGTATTGGAAACGAATTAGTAGAGGAGATGAAGCTTTTGTTGTTAATAAACTAGGTGCCTTTGGCGCTGATATGTCAGCACTCTCTAATTTTTTCGAGAAACCCTGGAGCAAACCGGCTGCTGCATTAACAGATGAAAAGAAAGCTACAGTATTAAGTTGGACCGCCTTTGGCCTTCGCGCGTTGGGTCGGCTGCGTGAGGCCATCCAGCCTATGAAAGCGTGTTTGGGACGTTATGAAAAGATGCAAGATTCTAAAGAAATTGCTATAGCAGCCTCCAACCTCAGCGAAATGTTGCTGACGCTGGGTGAGGTGAAAGAGGCGGTGGCGTATGGAAGCCGGAGCGTCACCCATACCGACCGCAGCGGGGATGCATTTCAGAAGGAAACTAAAAGATGCGCACATGCCAATGCCCTCCATCAAAGGGGCCAATTGGAGGAAGCAGAGGTGTTGTTCCGGGAGGCGGAAGCCATGCAGCGGGAGCGGCAGCCGGAGTATCCCTTTCTTTATTCACTGCAAGGCTATCAATTCTGCGACCTCCTGCTGGGACAGGACCAGAATAATTATCAAGAGGTGATGGAACGGGCGGAAAAGACGCTGGAATTGGCGACTGAAGAAGGATGGCTTTTGGACATTTCCCTAGACAATCTCACCCTTGGCCGGGCATTGGTTACGATGATTAAGTCGGAAAAAGAGGGAACCCGCGATTTTCACCAGGCTTTGGACTACCTGGACCGGGCAGTGGAGGGCTTGAGGGAAGCGGGAACGCAGCATATGTTACCTCTTGCTCTTTTGGCCCGCGCCGCCTGTTCCCACCTCCAGGGGAACTTCTCCCGCGCATGGGAGGATTTGAATGAGGCCAAGGAGATCGCCGAGCTAGGAGAGATGAAACTGCACCTGGTGGATTATCATCTTGAAGCCGCTCGCGTGAGCTCTGCAGAGGGAAAAGATGAAGACGCAAGGTTGCATTTAGAGACGGCAGCAAAGATGATCAAAGAAACGGGATACCATAGGAGGGATGCTGAAATTGTGAATGATGAATGATGAATGATGAAAGGCGCGATGCGCCATCTTTTTGACCTCTTTAAAGGAGGACGCGAAAAAAAGGCAACAGTGGCCAAACATTCTATTCACATGTCAATCCAAAAATATCAGAGGCCGTTTGACAAGGAGATGAAAAATTGATATATTTAATGAGCAGTTAAAGGGAATCGAAATGATGAACGTAGAAGAAAAAATAGAATATTGGCTTGATATCGCATCATACGATCTCAAAACGGCTCGAGCAATGCTAAAGACTAGACGGTTCCTATATGTAGGATTCATGTGCCATCAGGTTATAGAAAAAACCTTAAAAGCGTACTATTGGTATAAAAAAAGAGTGGAACCCGAGTACACCCACAATTTAATCAGATTATGCGAAATATCAGGATTAAATGAAGTTTTGTCAGAAAACCAGACGCAGTTGATCAATACATTGATGCCTTTAAATATTCAAGCCAGGTATCCTAATGATAAGAAATTGCTGCTTAAAGAATTGGACTACAAAAAATGTAAAGAAATATTAAAAAAAACCAGGGAGCTTTATAAATGGATCGAGAAGTTGTTGATAAGGTAAGAAGATACGCTGACATTGTTAGAAAAGAGATGCCGGTTAAAATGGTTATTTTATACGGGTCCTATGCCAGGGGTTTGGAAAACCTGGCCAGTGATATCGATGTTGCAGTAGTTGTGGATAAAATTGAAAGCAATTACCTGGAACAAAGCGCTCGATTGTTTCATTTTGTTCGCGAGGTGGATACCAGGATCGAACCGGTACTTTTGAGTAGTAATGAGGATAGAAGTGGTTTTCTAAGCAGCATATTGAAATACGGGATGATAATATATCAACAAAGGGAATCGCAACTTTACATTTAATATTTAACAGGTAACCCACTTTTTTCACTAACCCTTTCAATAACACTTGAAACTTATAATCAAAAAAAGTGACAGACGCCAAACATTCCAAACATTTCGGATTTTCTTTAATTTGGTTCAAAAATATTTCCCATCGGTGCATAAATACCTCTTTTTGGTGCGGAAATACGTTTATTTGGGATTCTTTCTGGGGAATGCAAAAAGGGGCAAATTAGGAATACATACCATTCATGGCATAGATTTATAGATTTAGTACCAGGCAGGTAAAAGGTTGTTTTGATTGTCTTTTTAGCACTATATACCGGACCGGGAGAAGCATCCTGCGGGTGCGGCTGGTCCGGATCTTTTCGGCCTTATGGATGGGCAGCACAGAACGAACGCGGAGATTCCCTCACCTTATTAAGAATTCCTCCCTCCATGAATAACTCCCATGAGTCCAATACCTGCCCATCCAACTTGTACTATCTCTTTTAAAGACCTTAACTATTTCCAGGGGGCTCTTTTCGAGAAAACCGCCCCCTGGACCCCCGCAAAAGCTTTTTATAGGTTTTTTCTGTGTCTTTCTGTGTATTCTGTGGGCTCTAATTTTCTAGTACAGAAAGGACGCTGAGGGCGTGTTTGACTTTGCCAAAGGGGGCCGATACCTGAACCCCTTCTACATGGTCCTTGATCTGCCGCACCATCTCCTGGGCAATGGTAATACCCTCTTTTAACGCCTCCTCTTTAGACCTTGCAGCCCGCATCCGGTCTAGTATTTCGTTCGGCACAGATACACCCGGCACTTCATTGTTCATGAACTCCGCGTTCCTGAGACTCACCAACGGCCAGATACCCGCAATAATCGGAATACGTACATGCTTTACCCGTTCCAGGAATTCCAGTAAATTATTCACGTCAAATACCGGCTGGGTAATGGCAAATTCCGCACCTGCTTTCACCTTCCACTCAAACCGACTGATCTCCTTTTCCGGGTCAATCACACAGGGATTTAAACCCACACCGATCAGGTAACCCGTGGGTTTCCCAATCGTGTTGCCCCCCAGGTCAATCCCCTGGTTCAGGCTGTTTACCATGTTTGTCAGACCAATGGAATCCACATCAAAGACAGCCGTGGCATCCGGGAAATCTCCCATCTTGGGCGGGTCACCGGTGATTAATAAAAGGTTCCGGATGCCCACTGCATGGAGACCCAGCATGTCCGACATCATGCCCAGGAGATTGCGGTCCCGACAGGTGTAATGAAGCACTGTTTCAATGCCTACTTGGTGCTCGATCAGGCAGCTCAGATGCTGGGCACTCATCCGGCTCAGGGCCCGGGGACCGTCCGGTATATTCACCGCATCCACCTTGTTCTCCTTTAACAACTTTGCCGCTTCCAGTATTTGCCCAGGATCACACCCCCGGGGCGGTGTAATCTCTACGGAGGTCACAAACTGACCATTGGCGATTTTTTTACCCAGCTCTGATTTTTCAGCCATGGGAATCGGTTCTCTCTTTCGAATGGTCTCCTTTTCTACTTTTATGACAGAGGGGCGTTGGTGAGGGATAATGGAGTCGATGGTACTGCGCATGGCTTTGATGTGAGCCGGGGTGGTACCGCAGCATCCGCCCACAATTCGGGCGCCTACCTGGATAAAGCGGCGGGCATACTCGGCCATGTACTCGCTGGAAGAGAGATAAATGTTCCGGCCTTCAATGATTCGCGGCATACCCGCATTGGGAATAGCAGAAATCGGTTTCTCCGTTAACTTTACTATTTTTTCCAGGGTTTGAAGCATGTAATGGGGACCCACACTGCAATTTAAACCGATCACATCCACGTCCCATTCGTCTAATTTATGGGTAAATGTTTCAGGCGTGGTGCCATAGATCAGGTTGCCGTCGTCACCCACTGTCATAGAGGCGATGATTGGCAGATCGCAAACATCCTTGACTGCCAGGATGGCCTGTTGGATTTCGTTCAGGTCGGGAAAGGTTTCCAGGATAAAAAGATCAACACCCCCATCATTAAGGGCCCGGACCTGTTCTTTAAACGCTTCCCTGGCTTCTTCCATGGAGGTGGGGCCCCAGGGTTCCAGTTTGATTCCCAGCGGCCCGATAGAGCCTGCCACCAGTCTGTCGGAACCGACCACCTCCCGCGCCAGGCGCGCGCCTTCATAATTAATGGCTGAGAGCTTCTCTTTAAATCCATGGGCGGCCAGTTTAAACGGGTTGGCACCAAAGGTATTGGTCTCAATACAGTCTGCCCCGGCTTCCACATATTGGCGGTGAATCGTTTTTACCAGGTCGGGCCGGGAAAGATTCAACTCATCATAACAGCGGTTGATAAAAATCCCATGGGAATAAAGCATGGTGCCAATGGCTCCATCAAAGAGAAGTACTGTATCGCTTAATCGTTCCTTTAATTCTTTTCTCGTCATTTTTTCTAATCTCCATGACCCGTTTTATAGATTCGATATTTCTAATACACGGGTTATCGATACATCTAATTCATATTCATAACACAATCGCTATTTTAATAAAAAAAGAGCCAGAGTACAAGTTTTTTTAAAAAATCATTGACATCGCTTTTGTTTTTTCTATAATACACTTTTAAGGAGGAAAAATGGCAAGAATTGAACCTTTTAGAGGAATAAGACCTCCAAAAGATATTGCCCCTCATGTTGCATCACCGCCATATGATGTGTTGAATTCTGTGGAGGCAAAAAAGCTGACCGCCAACAATCCTTATTCGTTTTTACGAATTACTAAACCGGAGGTGGATCTTCCGGATGGAATCGATCTTTACTCCGATGAAGTATATAACAAAGCAAAGGAGAACTTTTCAACATTTTTAGAGGATAACATCCTGGTCCAGGATAGGAAGAAATGTTTTTATCTATATAAACAAATCTGGGGTGACCATGTCCAGGTAGGACTGGTGGCTGGGGCTTCCTGCCAGGATTACCAGGACAATGTTATAAAAAAACATGAACACACCCGGGAAGACAAAGAGAAAGACCGAATGCGCCATATTGAAACCCTTAATGCCAATACCGGGCCGGTGTTCCTGACGTTCAAACACACGGAGAGTATCAATACCCTATTTGAAAAAGGCTTGGAAAAAGAGCCGGAATATGATTTTACCAAAGCCAACGGCGTTCGCCATATCTTTTACGTGGTGGAAAATGAACAGTTGATTAACGACATGAAAGCAGAATTTGCTAAAGTGGATTATCTTTATGTGGCTGATGGGCATCATCGTTCCGCCTCCGCCACCAATGTAAAGATGAAACGACAGAAAGCCAATCCAAATCATACGGGCAATGAAGAGTATAATTTCTTCCTCTCTGTTATTTTCCCTGATAACCAGATGAAAATTCTTCCCTACAACCGGGTGGTGAAGGATTTAAACGACATGTGCAAAGCGGAATTGTTTGGAAAAATAGCAGGGAAATTTGACTATGAAGACACTGACATCAAAGAACCTCAAACGAGCGGTGAATTTTGCCTCTATATCGAAGGGAAATGGTACAAACTCACCGCTAAAGAGGGCAGTTATAATAAAGAGGATGCAGTGGAGGCCCTGGATGTCTCGATACTGCAAAACAACCTGCTGGACCCGGTGTTGGGTATCCAGAACCCGCGGAAAGATGATCGTATCGGTTTTGTGGGCGGGATCCGGGGCACTGAAGAGCTGGAACGACTGGTGGACAGCGGTGAATTTAAAGTGGCCTTCTCCTTTTACCCCACCACCATTGAACAGTTGTTTAAAGTGGCCGATTCCGGAAGGGTCATGCCTCCCAAATCCACCTGGTTTGAACCCAAACTGGAGAGCGGACTGGTGACCCATTCGCTGGAGGATTAAACGAATGAATATACTTGATGGAAAGAAAGTGTCAGAGGAAATTCAAGAGCAATTAGAAGAAGAACTCCTTGTTTTAAAAGAAAAGACCGGTAAGCTGCCGGGTTTGAGAGTGATACTTGTAGGAGATAATCCCGCCTCGCAGATTTATGTTAGATCCAAAGACAAAATGGCGACCAAACTGGGCATCCATTCCAGTATCATTCGACTGGATAAAGAGATTTCCAAGGAGAAATTAATTGAGGAGATTAAGAGATTAAATGGAGATGATAATGTTCATGCCGGACTCATTCAACTTCCCCTGCCGGATCAATTCGATGATTGGGAGATACTGGACTATTTAAGCCCAAAAAAGGATGTGGACCGTTTTCTTCCACAGAATCTTGGTATGCTGCTTTTGAAGCGGACCCATATCTTTCCCTGCACACCCTTTGGTATCCTGAAAATTCTTGACCACTATAATATTGATGTAACCGGTATGAACGCCGTGGTGGTGGGGCGAAGCTATATCGTGGGCAAACCAATGGCCGCTCTCCTGACCAATCGAAATGCCACAGTAACCATCTGCCATACCAGGACAAAGGATTTAGCAGGTCATATCAAAAATGCCGACCTGGTGGTGGCAGCCATTGGGAAACCCGGTGTTATCACAGCAGACATGGTGAAAAAAGGGACTATTCTAATCGATGTGGGTTCCAACTACCTGGAGAAAAAAGAGGATGTCCTGGAATATTGCAATGAGTCCCAGATCAAAAAGTTTGAAAAGAAAGGATACGGGATTACCGGTGATATTCACAAAAAAGCCTTTGAGAAAGCGGCCTGGTATACGCCGGTGCCGGGAGGAGTCGGTCCCATGACCGTGACAATGCTGATGCATAATACCATAGCATTATTCAAGCAGCAGAATGGAATATAAGGTAAAATAAATCATGAAAAAACAATTATTTTTATTATTTGTAGTGGTGTTGACCTTCCTGTGGACGGGAATTAGCAGCACCCTGTGGTCGGAATCCAAAAAACCCCGGTTCTATATAAAATTGAAGGGAAACGCCTCCTTCTCATCCGGCGGTGATTTTGGCGATTTTGTGGATCGGAACGACATCTATTTTAATCAATTGAACAACGGTGCTGATACAATCGTATCCACCACAAAGCTCCCCTTTTTCCAGGGCTATAGCGGAGAAATCGGTGTCGAGGTGAGGAAACACGCAGTGGGTATTAGTATCGGGTATATTTCGCGAAACCTGGATATCAATTACCATTATGAAGAAGACGGCTCCGATTATGAAGAAAATTACGTACGGAAGCACAAATTCTCTGCCATCCCGATTTTTTTATTTATTCATTATAAAATAGTGGACCGCCGCTTTATAAAAGCCTTTTTAACCATTGGTGAGGGAGTCTACCTGGCCACCTACAGGGAAGACCTGGCCATGACCTTTGAAAATGGTGACCTCACCTTTGCCAATGGTTACCTGAAAAGTAAAAAAAACAACCTGGGTTTTCATGTGGGCGCCTCTATTGACTTCAATATCTCCAGGAACCTGGCATTATCTATAGATGCAGGATATCGGCTGGCCAATTTTAAAGAGTTGAAAGCAGACGATTTTTACGAAGATGATGATGGACAGGCGTTAATTGAGGAACAAGATTTCTATTACGCTACCAACAGAAATACCGAACGTGCACGATTCACTGCCGGAGAAGCCGGCGGTATATTCTGGGATGAACAACTGGCTGTACTGAATTTAACCGGCTTCACCGTTAACGTAGGATTAAAAATCATCTTTTAAGAAAACCGATTGATGCTGGAGTAATGGAGAGCTTTAAAGTACTTCACCCCTCTACCCCTCCTCTAGCTAAAAATGGATAAACAAATTCTTATCACTGGTGCGTCAGGCTTGTTGGGAAGAGCGCTGGTGGATCAATTCGTAAAAAAAGATTTTTTTGTTTTTGCCCAATACCATCAAAACCCACTGGAGAATACGAAAAACTGTGATTGGATTCAGGCTGATTTTTCCACCTTCACCGGGATACGGGATTTTTTAATCGAGAATAGTCTGAAATTTAAGCGCTGCAAATATCTCATTAATAACTATGGGCCGATCACTTCCAAACCCATCTCGGAGTTAACCGCCGATGATTTTTATATTGATTTTCACCATAATGTGATCACCGCTTTTGAGATCACTAATTTTTTTATTAAGCATACCGATCTTCAATATATAGTAAACATCGGTTTTGAGGATGTAGGAGTGATAAGGCCTTACAAGAAAATTCTTACGTATGCAGCGGCGAAAAATGCGCTGAAATTGGTCACAGAATCTTTTGCCGCAAAATATAAGCATCTGAAATTTTATATGGTTTCACCCGGCACCATGGAAGGAGCCGAAGTAATGGCCGGGAAAGGTAAAAAAGTCTCTCCCCAATCCGTGGCCAGGGAAATTTATACGCTTATGAGTCCCACTCACAGCTAAAGCCCCTGTTTTTTGAAGAGACCTAAGTTTTTCCAATGACTACCCATTGGAAAAAACCACATACGTGGGAATATGATTGCAGATGTTGGAAATATGTTGATTTTTTAGAAATTACAAAATACAAATCACAAATTACATGCTACTCTGCGAAGTAGCCTCGCTACGTAGCACGAGAACAAATCCCAAACCACAAATTACAAACGAAAACTTTTAAGTCTATAAGGAAAAAGGAAAGAAAAGCTCAGTCTCAACCTGAGTACAGTATGTTCAATGGAAGCTCGGTTAAGATGTTTGTAATTTTGGTCATTGGAATTTGTACTTTGCTTGTAATTTGTATTTTGGGATTTGTAATTTAAAACGTCTCACACATATGGTCAGCCATAACTGAAACAAAAATATCGACAACATGTTGGTAGATGATTTTTGGTAAACACCTAATTTACATGTTTTGTCAATATCTGTCCCACTGCTTTTCGATTGGCTTCATCAAAAAGATAAAAATGATCGCCGGAAAATTTAACAAACTCGGAACAATCAAGGTAATACTCCCACTCTTGCAATTTTGACTCATCTACAATATAGTCTTTATCACTGTATAACACCGATGCACTGGTTTTTAATTTCTCGGTATTTTTCCTTTCATCAGAGGAATATTTTCCCAGCGCCTTTAAATCTGCTCGCAGACCGGCAATGAACATCTCCAGCAGTTCGGGTTCCTCTTTAAAAATCATGGGGATTCCTCCCAATTCTGCGCATTTTTTTATTAAGGTGGGCGTATCCATTTCAGCATGCAAATCCACATCGTCCATGACGCAGTGTGGGGGATTCACACTGGAAATGATCATTCGTTTAAAATGGATTTGGGTTTCCAGGTCTTTACAGATTTCATAGGCCACAAGCCCGCCGATACTGTGGCCAAATAACAGGCAATTGTCTTTCAAAAAGGGGCGGAGTTCTTTTGAATAAAGATATGCCATTGATTCGATACTTTCCAACGCTTTTCCTTTGTTGAAAATATGACCGGGAGGATTGATAACAATGATTTCCGTATCTTTATCGATTTCATCGATAAGACCCGCAAAGGAATATCCGCTGCCGCCACCGAAAGGGAACATGACCATTTGCTTCGGCGTATTTGCTTTTCTTAGTACTTGAACCACACCTTTCATTTCACTATCTAACCTCCGGAGGATTTTCTCCTAGCTTCTATTTTAGGGTATAAAATGATTTATTTCAAGTCATGAATCGGAAATAATTCCCAATTCCCCATTCTAAGATAGGGATTGATTTTATCTTCAAAAAATATTATACTTACCCATCTAAGATTCAAACAATTGTAAGACGTATATTTTTTGTCAACACCAAATAAAAAAATACCCTTTATGGAGGCTGCAGTGACAGGAAGAATAAAAAAAATGTCAAAAATGACACCTTTATTATTATTGTTAATCGCTTCTCATTTTTTACTTTTGTCAGATGGTGCAATAAAATGGGAAACCGATTGGCAACATACATTAAAAACAGCGATAGTGGAAAAACAGCCAGTGTTCATGGATTTTTATACTGACTGGTGCCCACCCTGCAAAAAATTGAACGCAGTGACCTTTAAAGATGCCGCGGTTATCGAATATTTTAAAAAAGAGAACTATGTGTTAATTAAAGTAAATCCTGAAAAAGACCAGGTTGCAGAGAGCACATTTAAGGTTTATTCCTACCCCACGCTGATTGTATTTAATCCCGATGGCACGGAACTGGACCGCATGCTGGGATATAAAGATCCAAAAGAGTTGATCAAAAGCCTGGAGGATTTGAAAGAGGGGATTGGTACCCTCGATGATTTACTGAACAGGTATAAAAAATGTAATAAGGAGGATAAATCCATTGCAAAATTTGAATTGATGTTTGCCATTAGTGATAAATATATTGCCCGGGCTGATTACCCACAGGCACTAAAGATGATTGACCGGATAATTGAATTGGATAAGGAAAACATCCAAAAGCAGGCCTCTTCAGCCCTGTATCAAACCGGTTATATCTATTATAAATGGAAAAAATATCAAAAGGCCATAGATGCGATGCTTTCGATTCACATGGTTTACCCTGGTTCGGAAGAGGCTGTAGACGGTTATACAGCGGCTGCCTTTTATGCGGAAAAAATCAAAGATAATGAAGGTGCACTGAAAATATTGAGAAATTTTATTAAGGCCTATCCCAACAGTAAATATACAGAAAGGAGCCGCAAACGAATAAAAAAACTGGAGGAATCAGTAAAAAAATAGTGGCATAGCCTGGGAATGAATGTGGGATTCTATTTCCCTGAAGCCGGAATGGATGGTAATTTATGTTTTTTAGAGTTTTAAATAAGGAAAAGAACAGCCTGGCCAGGCAAGGGATCATCAAAACCAAACATGGCGATATTGAAACCCCTGTATTCATGCCAGTGGGAACCGCTGGTGCAGTTAAGGCACTAACAGCCGCACATTTGAATGAAATCGGTGCACAGATTATCCTGGGGAATTCCTACCATCTTTTTTTACGCCCCGGCCTGGAGGTAATAAAGAAATTCGGCTCCCTTCATCGTTTTATGGGCTGGGATAAACCCATATTGACCGACAGCGGTGGTTTCCAGATTTTTTCCATCAAAGGGAATGCCACCGTTACAGAAGAAGGGGTGCGGTTCAAATCCCATTTGGACGGCACTACTTTTTTCTTAACACCGGAAGACGTTGTGGACATTCAGAATGGTTATGATTCCGACATCCAGATGGTGTTGGATCATTTTGCCGGGTATCCCGCCACCCGCCAGGAAGATGAGCACTCCCTGGCATTGACGCATTTGTGGGCCCATAGAGCACGGGAACATTTCTTGAAGATCCTTTCCACCAATTTTCAGTTTGCTATTGTTCAGGGAGGATTACATATTGATTTAAGAGAAAAATCGATGGAGTTCCTGTCCGGGATGGACTTTGAAGGTTATGCTGTGGGTGGTCTGAGCGTGGGTGAGAGCAGAGAAGATTTTGAACGTATCATCCGGTTCCTGCTGCCGCTGATGCCAGAGGAAAAACCGCGGTACCTGATGGGTTCAGGAACACCGGAAGAAATCCTGCTGGCCGTAGAGAATGGAGCGGATATGTTCGACTGTGTTTTACCGACCCGGAATGCCAGGAACGGTGCACTTTTCACTTCAAAGGGCAAACTCTCCATCAAGAACCAACGGTTTAAATGTGATGAAACTCCCCTGGACCCCGATTGTGGGTGCTATACCTGCCGAAATTTTTCCAGGGCCTACCTGCGACACCTATATATTTCAAGGGAGATCAATGCGTCTATTTTGAATTCTATTCATAACATTTATTTTTATCTTGATTTTATCTCTAAAATAAGGTATTCTATTAAGCTCAATCGTTTTAACGAGTTTAAAAAAAAATTCTTGTTAAGTTATAAAAAAGGAGTTTAACATGTTTTTTCTATACGGACAGGCCGGTGGCAGCGGAGCTGGGCAGCCCAGCATGCTTACCGCATTGTTACCCTTTATAATCATCTTTGTGATTTTTTACTTTATCATCATCATGCCAGCACGAAAAAAACAGAAACAACATCAGGGCATGATTGCTTCCTTAAAAGGCGGTGAACGGATAATTACTTCAGGCGGTATCTACGGAACCGTTTCCCGGATAATGGAAGATAGGATTGAAATCACAGTGGATAAGAATACCAAACTGCAAGTTACAAAACAATCTATATCCGCAGTGCTGGAGCCACAGAGTAAGGGCAGTGACGAAAAATCCAAAGCCAAATAAAATGCCTTTTTGGAGGAAGAAATGACGAAAACAATGGGTTGGAAACTCGGGTTAATTGCATTGATAATTGGTTTTTCTGTGGTGATGCTTTATCCTCCTGAGGAAAAGATCAACCTGGGTCTTGATTTAAAAGGAGGGATGCACCTGGTGTTTGAGGTTATGGTGGAAAATGCTGTCCAAAAACAGGCCGACAACAATGTAATGCGGTTAAGAAATCTTTTAAAAGAATCCAGCATTACCTTTAAAAATGTGGCACGTCGGGGTTTCAATAAAATAGAAGTTACCGGTGTTCTTTATGAAGATCAGAGAACACTCAGAGATATATTTGATGATGATTTTATAGAATGGGATTATACTTTTGCCGCTGACCAGGCCATATTAACATTAAAAGAACTGGTGATCCGGCAAATGAAAGATCAAACCGTGCAGCAAGCCCTTGAAACCATCAGCAACCGGATTAACGAGTATGGGGTTGCCTCACCGTCACTCCAGAAGGAGACAGATAACCGTATATTGATAGAATTACCCGGAGTGAGTGATAAAGAGAAAGCCAGAATAATGGAGTTGATAAGAAGTACCGCAGTATTGGAATTTAAAAAAGTGGTGGCCAGTGGTCCCTTTGAAACCATAGAACAAGCACAGGGAGATAGTAGCTATGTACCCGAAGAAATGGTAATTATAAAACGGGATCCGAAACGATTGAATAAAGGGTATTCCATTTTAAAGACGGAATCCGTTATTACAGGTAGGGAATTGAAGAGCGCACGGCGGCAGCAAGGAGAGTTTCCCGGAGTTTATGAAATCGGGTTTACTCTCGGTTCTCAGGGAGCGAAAAAATTTCAAAAATTTACCTCCGCCAATCTTGGGAAAAATCTTGCAATAGTACTGGATAATCGAGTGATTGTTGATGCCAGGATACAAGATGTGCTTTCGTTTTCCAGTCGGATTACCGGGGGGTATTCCATTGAAGAGGCGGAGGATCTCTCCCTCCTGCTTCGATCCGGCTCCCTCCCTGCTGGCCTAAAGCTCCTCCATGAACAGATCATAGGACCTTCCCTGGGTGCCGATTCCATCCGGAAGGGATTATATGCTTGTATTGTAGGGTTATGCCTGGTAATGATCTTTATGGTGCTTTATTACAAAGTTTCAGGGATTAATTCCATTATTGCTTTAATACTGAACCTGGTGATATTGATGGGGGTATTGGCCTATTTTAAAGCCACCCTTACATTACCGGGAATCGCCGGTATTATCCTGACCATTGGTATGGCAGTTGACGCCAATGTCCTGGTTTTTGAACGGATAAAGGAAGATTTAAAAGCAGGCAAAGCGGCAAAATCCGCCATCGATTCCGGGTTTAAAAAGGCTTTTGTTACCATTTTTGATGCCAACTTAACCACCATCATTGTCGCTATCTTTTTATTCCAATTCGGAACCAGTGCCATAAAAGGATTTTCCGTTACTTTGATGATTGGCATTGGAGCAAGTATGTTCACCGCCGTGTTTGTCTCACGTGTGATATTTGAACTGCTGTATTTCGGTAGGAAAAAACTCAAAAAAGTTAGCATATAGCATTATTCAGGAGCTGGTGATGAAACTATTTAAAGAGGAACCAAATATTAAGTTTATGAGTAGGCGTTTTTATGCTTTTATTATTTCTGGCCTGATGATCATTGGCGGGGTTGCTTTGTTTGTTGCAAAAGATTTTAACCTGGGCATTGATTTTACCGGCGGTACAATGATTGAGGTAAGTTTTAAGGATGATATATCGACTGAGATTCTGAGGGATTCGTTGAGACAAGTCGGGCTTTCCAAGTCCATGATTCAACGGATCGAGAATGAGAATAAATTTTTTATAAAAACCACCCAGATATTTGAGACATCGGCTTCGACATTGACACCAGAGGAAGAAAGTAATCCAGAAACCAATGAAGAGGGGGATAAAGGTGTTACAGCATTGATACGAGAGGCGTTGATGACTGAGGAAGAAAAGCAGTTAAATGCCGCCGGAAAACTGAATTTGAATGACGCCTCTGAGAAACAAATGATTGATTTTTTTGTCTCCAAAGGGATTGAGGCAGAAGTGGCCGCAGACACCGCTTCGAAATTGATTGGTTTAATCACCAGGAATCCCAAAGGATTAATAACTGATTTTAGTGAAATCGAAACACTGGGTTTAAAGAAACGGGTGACGAATATATTAAAAGAAGATACCTTCCTGGGAAGTTTTATCTTTCTTAGTGAAGAGAGTGTCGGTCCCCAGGTGGGGCATGATCTCCGTGGAAAAGCCACTCGTGCCATCATTTATGCCTTGCTTGGAATGCTTATCTATATTGGAGTCAGGTTCAGGTTCATTTTTGGTATTGCAGCAGCCATTACCTTGATTCATGATGTCCTGATAACCCTTACCATTATCCTTCTCTTCCATGTGGAGGTGAACCTCCATGTGGTGGCTGCGATTCTTACCATTGTGGGGTATTCTCTCAATGATACCATTGTTATTTTTGACAGGGTGAGAGATAACCTGAAATTAATGAGAAGGGAGAATTCAGAGAAGATACTGGATCGCAGTATCAACCAAACCTTGAGTCGAACGATTGTTACCTCAGGTACGACATTATTAACTGTAGTGGCGCTTTTCTTTTTTGGGGGTGAAGTGATTCACGCCTTTTCCTTTACATTGATGGTGGGAGTGGTTATTGGAACGTATTCGTCGATTTTCCAATCCTGTGCGTGGTTGAGGATATGGGAAAAAAAGTTACTTGGAAGAAAAAAAAGTAAATAGGACTTGAAATTTTCAAAGATTTATTATATAGTTTAGTATGATAAAATAATTAAATTGGAGGTTAAAATGTTTGAAGGGTTAATAGAATCGCGTGAGAAGAGGCGGAAGGCCTGGTTAACCTTTCCACTTTCGATACTCTTGCATCTGCTTATTCTAGTGATAGTAGTGGTAGCTCCGCTATTAGAGGCGGAGTCTGATCTTCCTCCGGTTAAAGTAATTAATGTATTTATGGCAGCTCCCCCCCCGCCGCCGCCACCACCACCACCACCGGCGAAACGGGGATCAAAAAAGGCTAGTAAAAGACAAAAAGAAAAAAAGGCAGTTGAAAAAAAACCGATTGCAGCGGGCAGGTTAGTCGCACCTATTGAAATACCAGAAGAAATTGAAGAAGAAGACATCAGTGATTTCGGATTTGATTACGGAGTTGAAGGTGGCGTCGAGGGTGGCGTCGAGGGCGGTGTCGTCGGAGGTATACTGGGAAGCCCTGGAACCGGCGAAGAAACGCAGGCTATACAGGTTGCCAGTATTCAGAAACCAAGATTGATAAAGAGTCCACCACCTCAATACCCACCGGTTGCGTTGAAAGCACATATTCAGGGGAATGTAGTGATTAACGCCACTACAGATATTTATGGACGGGTGATAAACGCCCAGGTAATTAATGGCCATCCTTTGTTAAGACAGGCAGCTCTTACTGCCATTAGACAATGGGTTTATGAACCATATATTCTAAATGGTGTCCCCCGACCCGTTCGATTTACAGTTGTTGTAAAATTCAATCTTAATAACCGTTAAATCGCTAATAAGATTATTCTTTAGAGTTTAGAAAAAAAATAAAGGAGGTTTAATATGCAGTGGGATTTAGCAACAATGTGGGCCCATTCGGGACCAATACCCAGAGGAGTTATCTTTGTATTGTTGATCATGTCAATTTATGCAATTGCAGTAGGCATTGAAAGGCTGATTGTTTTTCGAAAGGCAAAAAAACAATCAAATATCTTGTTGAGATTGATAAGTAAGTTATGGCAAGAAGGCAAACTTGAAGAGTCTATCAAAGTATCTTCCGATAAAAAATTCAAAAACAGTCACCTTGCAAAGGTATTGATTGCCGGGTTGAATGAGCTTGAATTCCAGGAAGATAGCAAAGCAGGTTATGCTGAAAAGGTAGAATCCGCCAAGAGAGCTATTGAAAGGGCAACCATTAAAGGCCTTGAGGAATTTAAACGTGGTATGAACTTCCTGGCCACAATCGGCGCAACTGCACCGTTTGTGGGCTTGTTCGGTACTGTTTTTGGAATCATTACTGCATTCCAGAGTATGTCACAAACCGGTTCAGGCGGTATTGCTGCTGTTGCCGGTGGAATTTCAGAAGCCCTGATAACCACTGGTTTTGGAATCTTAGTCGCGGTTATTGCTGTTATGTTCTACAATACTCTTATTAATAAAGTTGAGATTTTTAGCGGCGAAATGGCAAATGCCTCGTCCGAGTTAATCGATCACTTTATCAAGAAAAAGATTCAGAAAGGAGCTTGATTATGGGAGTAGATGTTGGTGGCATAGGTGAAGCAAAGTCTGAACCAAATGTGGTCCCACTTTGCGACATCTTACTGGTTCTACTAATTATTTTTATGGTGGTTACCCCAATGATTCAAAAGGGAGCCAACGTGATCCTTCCTGAAGCTCAAAATACCGAAACGGAACCGGAACCCGGAGATATGATTGAAGTCTTTCTCGAAAGAGATGGCGATATCTCAATCCAGGGAAAAACAAAGAATGAAAAAATTGCAGATGTGTCGAAACTCTCCACAGCAATCCTGGATATGATTGAAAAAGACCAGCCAAAGGATAAAACCAAAGTGTTGTTAAAAGCAGACGATAATGTCGCATATGGTAAAGTGGTTGATGTGATGAATGAAATTAAAAATGCGGAGATAGAGGTCATTGGTTTGGTGACTAAAAAAATAGCAAGGTAACTACTGATTATTCGTTCATTCCTTTTTAGGAACGGGTTGTTGATAACAGAGCAAAGGGGAAGTGGGTACACTTCCCCTTTTTTTCTGGTTAAATTTCAAAGCCTAAATTTCCAGTGTTTGGATGCGTGGATTACCCTCGAGGAGGGATTCTTACTTTTATGTTACGGGGTAGCACCTCAATCTTATAATGATCCAGATCCTTTCCCCCATATTCACCATCAAAGTGAAAAGGAATTTTTCCATCCAACGATTCTATTTCACATGTATTAAACTTATAAGATTTATAAAAAGGAAATTCATGAATATGTCCAGTGAAAAACTTCTGGACATTTAACGAACCTTTCAATAGTTTGAACTTATTTATAATACATATATCCAACAATTTGTCATAGGGTGAGGCAAAAGGGGCAATCACTAATTTGGCTCCGTATTGTTTGAAGTTTGCAAAAGCAATAATCATTATTTCATCCTGAAAAACAGTGTCCCCCAGGCTTATTTTCACACGGAAAGTGGGCATTTCAAAAACACCCTTTAGTGCATAGTAAACATAAGAAACGATTCCCCTTCCTTTTGAACGCTGGTTGAATTGTCTTGAAATCAGAGCATCCAGCCCAATGCCTGCCACATTAAGGAAAAAGGTGTCGTTAATTTTCCCGGCATCTACATAAACATCCTTTCCATCGATTAAGACATCCAATGCTCTCCTCCAGGAGAGTGGGATATTTAAACTTCGGGACAGGCCATTCCCCGATCCACCTGTCAGAATTCCAAGGGTTTTGTCGGTGTTTACCAGGGCAGAGGCAATCGAATTAATGGTGCCATCTCCACCAAAGGCAGTGATTATATCAAATTGCGGCAGAGCCTGCTTCGTTATCTCAAAACCATGAGCAGGAGAATTTGAGTTTATTAGAGAAACCGTATGGAAATGCTTCCGCAATTTTTTAAAAATGACCGATGTGGCAATATCCTTGCAAATAACACCGGAAGACGGATTTAAAATAACAAGTATTCGTTCATTTCGCACCATGATTGTATTATAGCATAAATGGATAACAAATGGTGGAATGTTATTTTAATTTTTTAGTTCTATAGGATCAGTTATCACTGTTTGAGAAAATATTCACGATATTCTGAGATTGCTTCATTTGAATTTTTTTCTTCAGTAAAAGTAAAAAGATCAGTCGGTACCTCATCAATCTGGATTTTTGGGTTTAACAAGCAGCGCTGTATCTCTTCTTTTTCAAATCCGTTTTCGTTCATTAAACGCGCAATATTTGTCTTATTTAGATTAAAATCAACATCTCTTATATTACTTAAAAAATTATCAATTTCAAATAAAGCCTCAAAAGGGCCTGCTGAGAGATGCACACAATTGTTAGAAATAGAAATATTCTGGATACCATATTTTTGGTGGTTTGCAAATATTTCTCCTCGAATTGAATGTGCTTTTGCCCTTTCAGGAAAGGTGTCACCAGCCAGATCGTTTTTCAATATTTTCCATTCGGTATCGGAATTCAATAGAATCAATATAATTTTATGAATAGGGTTGGTATAATGTCTTAGTTGTGAAGGATGAAAGCCATTTATCATAATAATCGGTTGTTCTTTTACTGAGTATTGCTGAAGATAAAATCCGCTTCTCAGTTTAATGGATTTTTTTGTTTGCCAGAATTCGTCAAGCGATCTTTCATTAAATTCAGGGTATTTCCTCAACACTTCATGCCCACCCAGTATCTTATAATTTTTTAGATTATCGATACCCAAAGCAAGTTGGATTTTTTTTAAATCTTCTTGTGATACTATTTTACTTGCTTCTTTTGAGATTTTGTTTATAAAACCATAATGGCGATCCATAATCGACAATTCTTCCAGGTGTTTTCCATCAAGTAGGAGAATGCCTGAGATGTCCACTTTAAATTCCGTGAATTTTTCAAATACCATTTCTAAAATAGCTTTGATATGCACGGGATCTCCGCCGAAGAAACATTCCGGTTTAAAGAAAAAGAGTAACTCATTTTCTGTTCCTTTGGATTTTTTAAATTTGAAGTCCAATATGGTTCGCTCAGGTTTATTCTCACCCAATGAACGAAGAATTTTTTCAATAAGTGGCGTCCTTTTTGTATTGTTCATGATATTTATTTGTTATTCACCATTTCCTTTAAAATTTTGGTAATAAACGAATGAAATGAGCTTAAGTTCGTTTTAAATTCCGGTGAAAGATCCGTTCTCACCAGCTTGTTATAGTAATTCAGAAATTCATTCCAATCCTTGAATAAGAGATAATTTAAATCGGTTTCGATGAATTGATTGATGTCAAAAAAGATATCTGAAGGGGTTATTTTTTCTTTCTCTGTCAAGTAGTTGTTGATTTTGCTGTGAAGATTCACCAATTTTTTCTTTACTTCCGATGCTTTTTCAGCTCGTGATTTATAGTTTTCAAAAATTGTATTTCCGGAAATTTCAGGCTTGAAAAGTTTGGCCACACTTTCAATTAAATCCTGGATCGCTATATCGGAAATAATAATGATGTTTTTTAAAAGTTCGCGGCGATTTGTTTTTTCACTTTCTGTATCGAAATAGTAAGGGAATTCACTGTCGTAAATCTTCTGATATTCCAACCGAAGATCATTAAATATTCTATCGATTTTTTTCAGATCCTTTTCACTTCTGAAAGGCTCTTTTAAGCTTTGTTGCAGTATAGAGTCATAGAAGGAGAATATGTTCTGAATCTTTTTTTTCAATAAAAGTATTAGCGGTATAATGAGATTGATATTTCTACTTATGTTTAGATTCAACTCGATAAAGTTATTGAGTTTTACGATTCTGAAGGCGAATATAAAGAAAATCCCAATCTCCCTTTTCAATTTTTTCTCTTCCCTCTCGGCAATAATATCACAGATATCCTGCTGGTATATTTTATCCATTTTAGGGATAAAATTCCCCTTTAAAAGTGAAACGATAATGGAATTAGACATCAATTCTTTGCGATAGAGCTTTCTCAAAGAGAAAAAGGCCTTTTGTGAAATGGAGTGATGTTTTGTTAGTTCAAAGGCCAGGGTTTTCAGGCTTTGTAGGAAAATTCTCAGGTTGTGAAACCAGGATGACGGGGAATAGATATCCTTTATATAGGGGAAGGCCTTGGCAGAAGTGGCAAAATCCTCAAGAATTTTTTCGACGATAAACTCTTCAAAATTTAATAATTGTTTATCCTTTTCAAAATCGAGGTCTTTTAAATGTCCAATGATTTTACTCACCATCAGGCTAAAGGTGGTAAAATAAAAATCATAGTCTCGTGAATTGGTGGTTTGATATTTGAAGACTAAATCTTCCAGGTAAGAGGAGGAAAAAAATTCTTCAAGCGCTTCAAACCACGTTTTCAATTCAAAGAGATTGGGCATTAATTTTTTTTCATCGATTTTGTTGATCCAGCCTTCAAAGACCAAATCCCATTTTTGTTCGGGGCTTAATTCGGGATGTTCTTTAGAAAAAAAATCACTAATGTTTTTTATTTCTTTATTTTCCATAATGCTCTTATTTTAATCAATTATGGAGAAATTATCAATAGGTTTTTTATAAAAGTTGAAAAAAGATATAGAGGGGTAGAGAGGTAGAGGGATAAAGAAATAGTATACAAAAGAGGTGTAGAAGATGGCGCGCAGTGCCTATATCTTTACCCCTTTACCCCTCTACCTCTCTATCTCTAAAAAAAAACCTTGAAGAAAAGCAAAAATGATTGTATAATTTGTTTTTCCAAGAATGGGATGCGCCCGTAGCTCAATGGATAGAGCGGTAGACTTCGAATCTGCGCGTTGGGGGTTCGACTCCCTCCGGGCGTATTATATTTTATATTCAGGAAAGAATGTAAAATAAGTGATTTATTGTAGAAAAAATCTTGACAAAAGTTGTGAAATTCTTTACTATAATATATTAGATAAATCAACTTCAGAAATAGATCGGAGTATCATGAGCTTAAAAGGATCGTTGGAATCGATTAATTTGGCCGATATCATGCAGCTGGTTTCCAATTCGAAACAGAGCGGCAGATTTGAGCTTACGAAAGATAACGATGAAAACAATAAAGGGTATATCGTTTTAAAAAGAGGAGATATCGTCCACGCAGAAGTCGATAATTTTGTTGGAGAAGACGCCGTTTTTACACTTATTTCCTGGGGTAAAGGAGAATTTGTTTTCAATGAAGGACACTTTGAAGTCGATACCACTATTACGCGCTCTGTTACTTCTCTTCTAATGGAAGCGGCCCGGCGAATCGATGAATGGAAATTGCTGAGAAAAAAAATCGGCTCCATCGATGCGATCCCTGAATTTAATGAAATTGACCGAAAGGAGAGACGAAAGATTTCATTGTCTACTATGGAATGGTTGGTGATTTCGAAGATCGATGGGCAAAAAAGTATCTTTGAAATTTCAAACACCGCAGGTATTAATATCTACGACACTTCCAGGATTATTTTCGGAATGATTGCTTCCGGGCTCTTAAAACTCAAATAAAAGAATCTTGTCACAGCCCCCTCATTCTGGTAAAATCGATTCATGAAAAAAAATAATAATTATAAATACTCTTCTAATTGTAGTAGTGTATTGATTTTAGATTTCGGTTCACAGTATACCAAATTAATTGCCAGAAGAGTTAGGGAACAGCAAGTTTATTCGGAGATTGTGCCTTTTAATATAAGTACAGATAAAATAAAATCGAATCCTCCCGGTGCGATTATCCTGTCGGGTGGTCCCTCCAGCGTCTATGCAAAAAATGCCCCACGAGTTCACACGGATATCTTAAATACGGGGATACCGCTGTTGGGTATCTGTTACGGCCTTCAATTGATCGCATCCCTGTCACAAATGGAAGTGGAACCGGCTAGCGGGAGAGAATATGGATTGGCAAACCTGGAAATACTAAAAGAAAGCAAGCTTCTAGCCGATGTGGAAAATTTTTCCAACGTATGGATGAGCCACGGCGATAAGATAACCGAGTACCCCAAGGATTATGTGGTAACAGGCAGGACCAGGAATACCGGTATTGCCGTTATTGAATCGGAGAAACGGAATATATTCGGCGTACAATTTCATCCGGAAGTGGTTCACACGACGGAAGGTAAAAAAATATTGGGAAATTTTTTATTTAAAATCGCCCGCCTAAAACCGGATTGGGATATGGGAAATTTTATCCGAACCTCAGCAGCCCGAATCCGAGAAAAGGTAGGAAAAGAGAAAGTTATCCTGGGACTGAGCGGCGGCGTTGATTCCACTGTGCTGGCTTTGTTATTAAAAAAAGCTGTAGGAGATCAACTGGTGCCTGTGTTTATCGATAACGGACTGCTGCGAAAAAATGAATATAAAGATTTAATGGCCCGGTTTAAGAATAAACTGAAATTGAATGTTATTGGCATCGATGCCTCGAAACAATTCCTGGAAAACCTGGGAAATGTCCGTTCTCCTGAACGGAAACGAAAAATAATCGGTAAAACATTTATTGATGTATTTCGTTCTGTCCAGGAGAAAACCGGTAAAGTTAAATTTTTTGCGCAAGGGACCCTCTATCCCGATGTGATTGAATCTGTTTCAGTCAATGGCCCGTCTGCTACCATCAAAAGCCATCACAATGTGGGTGGACTGCCAAAAAAAATGCGCTGGCAACTCATAGAACCCTTTCGTGAACTATTTAAGGATGAAGTCAGGGAGATTGGTAGGGAACTGGGATTGGAGGAAGAATATATCATGCGTCATCCTTTTCCCGGGCCTGGATTGGCCGTCCGGGTGCCCGGCAGTATTACAAAGGAACGATTGGAGGTGCTGAAAGAAGCCGATGCGATATTGATAGAGGAGCTGCGTTCCTTTGATATTTATAACAAAGTCTGGCAGGCCTTTGTGGTTCTTTTACCTGTGAGAAGTGTCGGGGTAATGGGCGATCTCAGAACCTATGAGAATGTTGCAGCCATCCGGCTGGTGGAAAGCGTCGATGGAATGACCGCTGATTGGTACCCTGCACCACCAGAATTTCTGAAAAAAGTGGCCAACCGGATCGTTAATGAGGTTAAAGGCATCAATCGCGTGGTCTATGATTTAACTTCCAAGCCCCCTGGAACCATCGAATGGGAATAGGAACAAATGAAACATTTTATCCATTTGCACCTTCATTCGCAATACAGCCTTCTGGATTCGTCACTTAAAATCGACGACCTCATCCATAGGGCTGTTGCGTATAATATGCCGGCGATTGCCTTAACGGATCACGGCAATATACTGGGTGCAATTAATTTCTACAAAAAGGCAAGGAAAAACAAAATTAAACCCATCATTGGTGCAGAACTCTATGTGGCCCCGGAATCACGTTTTGATAAAGGTAAACCAGATAAAAAAAACAATGAGACGAATTATCATCACCTGGTGGTACTAATCAAAAATAAGGAGGGGTACCGGAACCTTTCGGAACTCATTAGCCTCTCCTATACCGAGGGCTTTTACAGGAAACCCAGGATCGACAAAGAGGTGCTGCGAAAGTACAAGGAAGGTTTGGTGGTACTTTCCGCCTGTATTCACGGCGAGATACCTTATAAACTGCTGCAAAGGCAAGAGGAAGAGGCCTATGAGGCTGCCAAATGGTACAGGGAACTCTTTAAAGATGATTTTTATATTGAAATACAAAATCATTTCCTGGAAATGCAGCAAGATGTATTACCCAAATTAATCACTCTGTCCAAAGACCTCTCCATCCCATTGGTGGCTACCAATGACGTGCATTATCTCAATAGAGAAGATGCCGATGTTCGTGATATCCTGATATGTATACAGACCAATAATGTATTATCCAATCCTGATCGCCCAATGAAAAAAGAGACGGATGAGATGTATTTTAAATCCACCGAAGAGATGCGGGAGTTATTCCAGGATATTCCAGAAAGTCTCGATATGACAATGGACATTGCCGTCAAATGCAATTATGATTTTAAGCTGGGCACGTATTATTTGCCCGAGTTTAAAGTTCCTGAAAATATCACCATTGATGACTATTTCGAAAATATATGTCGGAAAGGGTTTGAGCGTCTCAGACCGACATTTGTGGATAAAAAATATCCTATTAAAGAGTATGAGAAACGATTGGATTATGAAATCGAAAAGATCAGGGAAATGGGATTTCCCGGTTATTTTTTGATTGTTTGGGATATCATCCGGTTTGCCAGGGAACGGGAAATCCCGGTAGGCCCTGGCAGGGGGTCTGTTGTGGGGAGTTTGGTGTCTTATGTTATGGGAATTACAACCATTGACCCCCTGGAATATGACCTCATCTTTGAGCGGTTTTTGAATCCCGAACGGATATCGCTGCCGGACATCGATATCGATTTTGATGGGGACCAAAGGGATGAAGTGATCCGGTATATCCGGGATACGTACGGTGAGAAAAGTACCGCACAAATCGTTACTTTCGGAAAGATGAAAGCCAAATTGGCCATCCGGGATATCGGACGGGTAATGGAAATCCCGCTGGGAGATGTCAACAGACTGGCCAAAATGATTCCCGAAGGTCCTAAAGTGGAATTAAGAAGTGAAATTGAAAATAATACCGAGCTTCAGAGAGAGATTAAGCACATCCCAGAGACCAGGAAATTAATCGATTATGCTTTAAAACTGGAGAATACGATTCGTCACACCTCTATGCATGCCGCCGGGGTGGTGATTGCTCCCCGGAGGCTGACCGAATTCATGCCCCTGTACAAGACCAAAGAGGATATCGTTACCCAGTTTGAAAAGGATGAAGTGGAGGAAGTGGGTTTATTGAAAATGGATATCCTGGGGCTCAAGACCCTCACTATTATAAAGAAAATAAAAGAGGAAGTCAAAAAAGTAGAGAACATCGACATTGATTTGGAGAACATACCCCTGAATGATGAAAAAACGTTTAAAGTGTTCCAGGAGGGGGATACCGATGGCATTTTCCAATTTGAAAGTTCTGGGATGCGGGATTATTTGAAGCGTTCTAAACCTGACAAGATAACTGATTTAATTGCCTTGAATGCCCTTTATCGGCCTGGTCCCCTTGGCTCCGGAATGGCGGAGAAATATGTCAGACGAAAATTGGGGAAAGAAAAGGTCGACTATCTATTCCCTGAATTAAAAGACATTTTAGAAGATACCTATGGAATTATTCTCTACCAGGAACAGGTAATGAGGATTTCAGTGGTGTTGGCCGGGTTTTCCATGAGCAAAGCCGATGAGATGAGAAAGATCATGGGCAAAAAGCTGACCCATAAACTGCCTGCCATTAAGGAAGAATTCATGGCCGGGGCTGCCAGAAAGAGATTTAATAAGAGAAAAGTGGAAGAGATTTTTTCCCAAATGAGTTTCTTTGCCGAGTATGGGTTTAATAAATCCCATTCCACTGCATATGGGGTTCTGGCGTATCAAACCGCCTATCTAAAGGCTCATTTTCCCGTCTATTTTATGAGTGCCAATTTAAGTTCTGAAGCAGAGAAAACCTCCACCTATTCAAAGGTCATCCAGTATATATCCGAGGCCAGGAAGATGGGAATCGATGTCTTGCCCCCAGACATCAATAAAAGTGCCGAGGGTTTTAGGGTGGAAACCCGCAGTTCCATACGTTTTGGATTAAAAGGTCTCAAAAACGTCGGTCCATCTGCTATCAGTAGTATCCTGGTGACCAGGAAAAAGGAGGGTGAGTTTAAAAATTATTCCGATTTCATCACCCGTATCGATTTGACGAAAGTCAACAAAGCTGTATTGGAGAGTCTGATAAAGTCTGGTGCCATGGATTGTTTCAAAATAAAACGCCGGGCCATGTTTGACAGTGTTGAAGAGATTATCAAGCAGGGCGCTGTGATCCAGAAACATAAATCCCACAACCAAAAATCGTTGTTTTCCTCAGGCGAGACCTCTCACGTTGTTATCTCAAAAAAATACCTGGGGAGTGAGGAGTGGACCGAGCGTGAGATTATCAAATATGAGAAAGAGGTGGCCGGGATATATATCACTTATAATCCCCTGGAAAAATACAGAAATGAGATAGAGAAAGTCTCTAACACCACCGTATCAAAAGTGGAAGCTAAAGAGTTTAAAAATGAGATCATAAAATTGGGGGGTGTAATCACCGACTATACTCAGCGGAAATCCAAAAAAGGCGCCTTTTACGGGGAGTTGTTTTTCGAGGACCTCACCGGACGGATAAAAGTACTGGCTTTTAAGGAGAAATGGACCCAGTTAAAAGAATCCATCAAAGAGGACCACCCATATTTTTTAGAAGGGCGGTTACCTGACAGCGGCGATACCAATCCCAATATTTACCTTGAGCGTTTGACTGACCTGGCGGATTTTTTAAAGAAAAAGGCACGGAAGATTTTAATAAAATTGGATTACGAGCAATTAAATGACAGTTTTAATGAGGCGTTGAAGGAGCGGTTAAATCGGAATCATGATTCCGTGCCGTATATGATCGTTATCACCAATTCCGAGGGCAAGCGGGTGTTTGTGAGTTCCGATGAAGGAGAGGGTTTAAAGGCCACGTTGTCTATGAAAAAGGATATGGAAGAAGTCACCGGTGAGGATTCCGTTGAGATATTATTTTAGATTAAATTCCAAAGGGAGCAAGGAAACAAGGCGGCTTGCCCCCCTGTTAGTTCTTATATTCAAATACAATTTTTCCATCGACAATAGTCATTATCACATTCATTTTCATGATGTCCTGGGGATCAATTTTTAACAGGTTGCGATCACAAACCGTGATATCGGCTAATTTCCCGGCTTTGATGGAACCGCGAATATCACTTTCAAGCGCAGCATAGGCATTGTTAATGATATAGGCTTTCAACGCTTCATAGACCGATATTTTCTGCTCCGGAAACCAGCCGCCCTTGGGCCTCCCTTTCAAAGTTGTGCGGTTCACGGCTGCATGGATCAGGTATTTGGGATGGACATGGTATTCGGCAGCAGATGTTCCGGGCCAGTCGGAACCAAAACTGAGAATGGCACCATTTTCCAAAAGCGATTTGAAAGCATATGCACCCTTACACCGTTTATGCCCGATGCGTTCTTCCATCCACCGCATATCATCGGAAATATGATAAGGATTCACCTCTGCAATGACATTCAATTTCTTGAAACGGAGAAAATCTTGGGGTTGGATCACCTGGGCATGAATCACCCGGAATCCTTCCAGGTCTTTACCAAGTTCTTTGCTCAATCGCTCGTAGGTATCCAGCATCAATGCCACCCCTTTTGTACCGATGGCATGAACATTGGAAACGAAACCCGCGTCATAGCCTATTTTGATTAATCGGTACATCTTTTCCATATTACCGGTTTTGAATTCGGGATCATCGCTGGTATGGCGGCGGTAATGACCATAATTGCCTGGTTGATCGTCATAAGGTTTAAAAAAGAGTGCGCTGTGGGTGCCCATGATGCCGTCGATATACCCTTTTAACGCACCATACCTCAACCAGGGATCGGGTGTTTTGGTTTTAGGGTGAAGGCCTGGTTTAAACCCTTTTCTCTTCATCTCTTCTCCCCTGGAAAGGTCGGGCCGCAGCCAGACACGGCAGGTGAGTTCACCCTCTTCCTGCAGCTCGATAAAACGGGCTGTCTGGTCTGGTACAGCAATATCGTGGACTTCTACGATTCCACATGTTGCCAGGTGTTTCAGTGCTGCCCGGTTTTCATTTATCAGCCGCTGGTGTGATTTCTCTTTGGTCACAGATCGGATTTTATCCAGTGCGGGCGAGCCGTGAAAAATAAGACCTGTGGGTTTTTTGTTTTTGTCCAGCTTCATCCCCGGGAGAACTGAATTTTCCAACCCTGCCGCTTTCAGTGCTGCAGTATTGGCCAGGTAGAGTTTTCCATCGAAGTTGTTTAAGAGGCAGGGATTCTTCTCAGTTATTTCATCGATGACCCAACGGGAGGGTTCCCACCTTTGTTTTTTCTTCTTTCCAGATTCCGCTGCTCCTAGAGCCCACTGCTCGTAAGCGCCCCATAAACCACCGGTTATCCATTCCCCATCATCAAGAATTTTCACCACTCGTTTCATCTCTTTTTTTAACGCTTGGTCATCCGAAACGGTTAATAAGTTTGCGTCGTTAATCAGCGCCCCTGCGTTATTAAAATGAACGTGTGCATCGATAAAACCGGGGAGCACAAATTTTCCTTTCAGGTCGATTACCCTTGTTTTTGGGCTCATGTAGGGTTTCAATTGATCGGAATTGTCCAGAACAGCGGTTATTTTGTTTCCCGTGATAACCACAGCGGAAGCCCAGGGCTGATTCGCCTCCATTGTGTATACCTCCCCGTTTTTAAGGATGAGGTCAGCGGGTTTCGTTGCGCTTGATGAGGAAAGATAAAAACTCAAAATTAATACTATAAATAATACGATTTTTATTCGCATGGATAGCCTCCTTTTCTAAACCATTGGAAGAGTTTTTCTTTTAATTTCAGGAAAGCCGGATCTTTGCATCGTTTTAAGCTGACCTTCTCAGCGATTTGAAAATATAGAGAAGAAGACCTGGGTTTGCGAACTTCTCTCAATGCGCTTTCCACTGCCTCTTTGGGTGGTGAGGGTTTTAAAGAATTTTTTTTCAGGAAGCCTTGATTCATCATCCAGTTGCGAAGGGGAGTTGATTTTCCTTTCCAACCCAGGGCTGCATCTACTTCCGGCGAGTCGCTCCATAACCAGTTTTCCAATTCCGGATCAATGACGATTGCCGCGGCCCTTTCTCCCCAACCGGAAGAATATAATCGATTTTCGATATCCTTCTCAAGCTGTTCCCTATTTAGATGTTCGCGGCCGCATCCCCGACGGTCCAGCATAACAAGTGCATGACGATATTTATTTACAAAGGGACGCAAGAAATCGTGTCCCCATAGAAAACATCCGGGATCTTTTTCAATATGGGAATAAATCTTAAAAGATAGATGAACGATTTCCAGGGCTTCCGGCCGCTGGAGGATTCCTTTCATAGAGAATTCCATGTTTTTGTCCGCCACCAATACTATCAGGTCATGCTGATATTTCATGTCGGTCAGCCGAGGATTCCGCTGGCAAAGAGAGTTCCCAGGTCGGTTTCACCTTTCCACTCTCTAAGATTGGGATGATCGCTTCCGCGGACGATGTCGGTTTCCCCTGTGGGTGTCTTTGCGAAACACAACACCTTATCCGCCTCCACCATGCTGAGAATGACGGTTGAGTGAGTGGCTAATAAAACCTGAGCGTCGTAGACAGAAGATAGAGATTGGTATGCGGTGTCTACGGCCCGTGGGTGAATACCGTTTTCCGGCTCTTCAATCAAGTATACACCGGCCAGATCGGGTAAATAAGCAGGCAGGGTTAGTGCCAGGAGCCGCAGTGTTCCGTCCGATGCCATCCAGGAAGGGACTTCCAGCCCACCCTGGTAACAGAGCATCAGGTAGCGGTGTTTGTCTTCCTTGCGCTCTATAATTTTAATGTTTTCTATATCCGGCAGCGCGGTCTGTAAATGGGTGATCCAATTGCTAAAATTTTCCGGGTGTTTTTGTTGGAGACTTTCAACGACCCAGGGTAGATTGGAACCGTCCGGTTTAAATCCCCGCACCTGGCCTGGGGGACTGGGCTTCCTTATCAGCAAACTGTTTAGAACAAATTGTTGAACACCCTGGATAAGAAATCTCTTCAACCAGGTGGAAACCGGAAATTTCGATTCATCTTCGGGTAGATTTCCCAATGCTGATTTTCGAGATCCTAATTTAAAAGAGGGAGCCCATCCTTTCCCGGATTCCAGATGAACTTCCGAATAAAAATTATCATTCCCCTTGGGATTCTTTGTGACAATCGTTCGGCTCATTTTGTTGGCCCTGCCTGAGATAATAGTAGTGGGAGATTTTCCTTCCCAATTTGGGAAGAGATCTCTCTGGACTTCCTTTACCGTTTTAGATTTTTGAGCATTTTTTTTCAAAACCACCTTTTCGGTTTTGATTATGAATTCTTCCGATGCTTCATCTATTCCAAAAGATACTTCATAACGAATAGTATCGAAATCTTTATCCTTAAGATGGGAACGTCTTTCTTGCGGGATAGCTGCTTCGATGGCAAGTTCGAAACCATTTCCTTCTCTTCCCCAGATCAAGTCTCTAAAGTTTTGGGTTCTCTCGTAAATAGCTGCCTCTAGGCCGTCAGAAACAAGGCGTCCTAAAAATGCAATAATATCCAGGAAGGTGGTCTTTCCGCTTGCATTAGGCCCCACAAGGACGTGAAACGGCTCCAGCGGTTGGTGTATATAACGCAGGCAGCGAAAATTTTTAGCTTCAATCAATGTAATCATACTGGAATTCTACATGAAATAAGTGAGTATTTCAACCCGTAAAAGAAAAGCTGCAAACAAACGATGTAAAAAAAATCTGTTTCCGATCCTCAACTTTCGCATCCTCTTCGGTGAATCCTTTATCTGCATTTTTCTGTGCCAGTCTGCGACTGCTTCTACTTTATTTTTTTAACACATCAGCAATCATCTTTGACAGGTCATACAATTTAAACGGTTTCTGTATGAAGCCCAAAGCACCTCTATTTAATATCTCTGCCGCCTTGCCATTTTGGCTAAAACCACTTATCAGTACAACTTTAATATCAGGGCAAATTTTTTTGAGCGCTTGAAACGTCTCCTTTCCAGACATGTCTGGCATAACCATATCCAATAATATCAGATCTATTTTCTCCTTTTCCTTTTTATATTTATCCACCGCTTCAATTCCATCACTGGCAATTATTACCTTATATCCCAGATATTCCAATTGCTCCTTTGCAACTCTTCTTACCTGCTCTTCATCGTCGATCAGAAGAATCGTTTCTTCTCCTTTGATGACTGTTGTTTCACCTGTTTCCATGATAATTTCTTTTTCCGAAACAGGGAGATAAATGGTAAACGTTGTTCCCTCCCCGGGTTCACTGGAACAGGTAATGTGCCCATTATGATTTTTTATTATTCCATAAACAGTTGCTAATCCTAATCCTGTCCCCCTCCCTGCTCCCTTTGTAGTAAAGAAGGGCTCAAATATACGATCCTTTATTGATCGGGGCATCCCCATTCCTGTATCTGTTACTAAAATTTCTACATAATTTCCTGGTCTCAATTCCTGGAATTTACATGTATATTCCTCGTCAAGATAAACATTCTCTGTTTTGAAAATAAGTTCTCCTCCATTCGGCATCGCGTCTTTGGCATTAATAATAATATTAGTCAGCACCTGGTCGATCTGGTTTTTATCCGCTTCAATGGTGTTTATTTTTTTTTCAAAATCAAATGTTACTTTAATGTTTTTCTCAAAAATTTTTTCAGATACGTGAATGGCTTCTTCGATGACATCATTGATTATCAGCGGTACCGGGTTGTATTTTCCACCCCTTGCAAAGCCCAACAACTGACCTGTTAAGTCTGATGCTCTCTGTGCACTCTTTAAGATAATTTCTGCTGCATGTCCTTCACTGGTGGACGTATCACCAAACTTTATTTTTAATAGTTCGGCATATCCCATGATACTGGCCAAAATATTATTAAAATCGTGAGCAATGCCGCCTGCAAGCCGACCGATGGATTCCATTTTCTGTGACTGGAAAAGTTGTTCTTCGAGTTTTCTTCTTTCTAGTTCCGCGTTTTTTTGGTCGGTGATATCACGGACTGTGGCCTGAAAAACTTCTTCACCATGTAATTTCATTTTGGTTAATAAAACAGTGGCGTAAAATTCCTCCCCATTCACTCGTTTGTGTTTCCATTCATCGAAATGCGAACCTCTTTCCATAACAATTGCCATCATTTGTTTAGCCTTTTCACTGGATAAAGTTCTATCGGGTTGATATTTAGGGGACAAATCCACCGGGCTTTTAGTGATAAATTCTGCCTCATCCTTACATCCAAACATTCTCACAGTAGCAGGATTTCCGCTAAGATATCCTTTTTTTGGTGCAATGATCATGATAGCGTCCCTGGAGGAATCATACAGTGTTTTATATTTCTTTTCACTCTCCCTCAACGCTTCTTCTGCATTTTTACGCTCGGTGATATCGGTATATGTACCCATCATTCGAAGAGGTTTCCCCTTTTTATCCTTGATGACTGTTCCGTGAACCTGGATCCAGCAGATGGAACCATTTTTATGAATGACTCGATGCTCAAATGTGTATTCAGGTATTTTCCCTTCAATACATGCTTGAACAGTCTCCATCACGGGTTCTCGGTCATCTGGATACATAAAGCCCTTCCAGATTTCGAGGTCATTGGGAATTTCCTCATCTGTGTAACCCAGGAAATCTTTTATAACCGGATCAAGGTAAAGATCGTTGGTCTTTATATTCCAATCCCATATACCCACTTTTCCAGCCTGGGTTGCCAATCCATATCGTTCCTCACTCTTCCGCAGTGCCTCCTTTGCCTGCAAACGGACGATGGCACTTCCGATTTGTGTGGCAATGGTTTCAAGTGCGTCACGAGAAAAACGAGGCACCTCGTTAAGGGAATGAGAAGCCACATTCATACAACCAATCACCTGCTCCTGGTGGATTATCGGAATGACAGCAATGGCTTTTAGTTCCTCACTCCGACTTACCTCATCAATGGGAACACCTAATTTTTGATGTTGACCGTAAGTCGGCGTTCCCGTCATTACAAGCTTAACATTCCCTGAATCTGACTCAAAGTGTGACGTTTCCCTGACAAAATCTGTCGGAAGCCCTTGATGAATAACCAAGTCTAAAGCCCCGGAATTCTTATCCACAAGATAAACGCCTCCGCAGTCCAACTCTGAAACCTGGAGTGCTGTTTCAAGGCATAGACTCAGCCCCTCAGTAAGTCCAGATGCGGTGCTAAGCTCAATACTCAAGTCTCTCTGGCTGCGAATCAGATTCTCTGCCCGCTTGTGCTCGGTTATATCTATAACAATCCCTCTCACGCCCACGGGGTTATTATTATGGAGAACAGGAGTCGAATATACGAGAACTGGTAATGTGTTGCCATCTTTCTTTTGAATTGAGTATTCCATACTACCCAATACCTCTCCACGCAGCACCTTTTGAATGCTCTCATTGGCTCTATCTCTGTCATGGGGAGCAACTATTTCAAGTACCTTCATCCCTTTATCAAAGTCATTTTTTGTATAACCCAGCATACCGAATGCATGATAATTTGCAAATGTGATATTACCTTCTTGATCGGCTTCAAAAACGATTTGTGGCAATAGATTAAGCAACTTTTTGTATTTCTTCTCACTCTCCTTGATGGACACCCCATATTTTTTTAGTTTGGCTATCTCTTTTTCAAGTTCGTTTACACGTTTTTCCAAATCTTTATATGTTGGTTTACTCATTGGGGATATATTATTATTATTAAAGGTTTTTGTCAAGTCTATTCCCTGGAAACGCATACATCTTGTGGCGAATTTCTTTCGTGTCTTTTCGCGTGTTTCGCGGGCAAAAAAAATAAAAAAAAGGCTTGATTTTTTTTTTTTGATGGAGTAATATCCAACACGTAACACGTAACACGTAACACGTAATAAAAATTTAAAAAAGGAGGGATATTTTAATGCTTTTAATCAATCGAAACTTAAGTCGTACGAGGGTAATCCTCCTATTGGTACTGGCGATTTTTGTTTATGTCGGGTGCTGCAGCAAACCCACACCCATCGTAGTGATCCGAGGGTCGGATCTCCGCTCAGACCTATTGTCGATTCCATTGAGTGAAGTAGATAGAAATGCACTTAACGATTATTTGAAAAAAGGCGGAGACCGGGAAAATGAAGACACGGTGAGTTTTTATAATGAGGCCTTTTACAAAGGGCTGCTGGATTTGCTCAGCAACGGTGAAAAAATCGAGATGATTGACCTTTTCTACCGCGATTCCAAAGGGCAGTGGAGATTGAAAGAGTCTGTCAAACAATGGTTCAAACGGCCTGCTGTTTACGGGGTTTATGATAGCAGGTGCAAACGTCCGTCATTGAAAACCACTCGTCCCTTTTCCCTGTTTGACGGCCATTTTTGGTGGGTCTTCTACAGGAAATCTGGGGATAGTAAGTGGATCAGGGAAGTACTGGTGACCGTTCCGGTGAAGGGAGTCGTGCCTCACTCCTGGCAGGAATGAACGAATGGGCAAATGGATAATGATCAATAGGAGGAAACAATGCATAAAGAATTTCTTGACAAATTGAGCGATGTCGCTTCGGTAAAATTGGTGGCAAAACTAAAAGATGAAAGGATAGAGCTTCCTTTCCAGGGGGTAATACGTATATTTATCCCGGATCTCCATATGTTCAGCAAAGAACGGCAGGAGGTCTTCAAGTACGAATGTCATACCAATTACAATACCGGTGAAGACGATCTGTTACCCCAATTGGCACGATTCTTAATACAATTTAAAACCGAAAACAGCGATAAAAATATATTGGTATATCAAATGGGGGATTGCCTTGATCCCTGGCGCGAGACGCCGAAACCCTGGGAATTACATGAGGATGAGTGGCAGGGGATCATTCAACGGATGATCGAAAGCAATGAAGCAACCTGGGACCCATTGGTGGATGATTCCCTTCATACGAATTTCTTGCTGGGAAATCATGATTATGACCTGCACCAACTCCCAACGTTCTACAATAGATGGCGCTATTTGAGGTTTTATCTCAACAATTTAGAAGGCGTACCGGTGGGAGGGATGTTCCACGGTGATATTTTCAGTTGGGCAGAGAGATTTCCCGATTGGATTCAACAATTTTTTGTCTATCATTTTTCACCTAAAGAAAAATCGAAAAAGTTCAACAAAAAGCTGGATAAGGCCATAAGAGATACCCATAAGAGAGGGGGTAAATATATCGATTACGAAAAGTATAACGACACCGGAACGTTGTTTCAGTTGGGTCAATTGGTGAACCCGGATGAAGTGGAGCCAGATGATGAATGGAATATTAAACGCAAAGGGGAGGCATCCAAATCACAACTCCAACGACTGGGGCAGGCGAAGAAATTATTTGCCAGGGTAAATAAAAAGACGGGTTATAGGTTGCGAATGGCGATTATAGGACATACCCACCATGCGCGTATCGCTGTGGATGATGAGGGTGATGACAGTGAACGTTTTATCCTTGTGGACTGTGGTGCCTGGGTTAAAAAATGCAGTGCAAAGGTGAAAAAAGATGGGGATTGGGAAGATACGGTGGTGACAAACGCGCAAATCGGTGTGCTATCCACCAATGAAGTCCGCATTTATCAACTAAGCCCGAAAGCCTGATTAAAGGAAAAGAACCTTTTTGACTCTCCCCGTTCCCCAGTACTGTGTCAAAGTCTTTTTTGAATCTTGACGCCATGAATTATGTATGATGAGTGTTCGCCCGAAAATTCTGCAATATTTTTTTATTATGCCGACAATTTGGCCAAAATTAGAATTGCTGAGTAAGTGGATTTTGGATTAAATAATTTATTTCAGTATGGTATAATTTGTTGTATGAAAATAAATTATCTTAAATTGGTAATATCAATTGTGATTTGTCAAGGAGCCGGATTCATCGGTTCTATATTTACTACCCCAACGGTAAAATCAGATTGGTACATAAATCTCAACAAACCGTCTTTCCAGCCTCCCGATTGGCTCTTTGGCCCAGTTTGGGTAACATTATTCCTGCTGATGGGAATTTCACTCTATCTCATCTGGAATACTCAGGGTGATGAAGTTAAAGTAACTATACCGTTAGGGATTTTTATTTTTCAGCTCATTCTTAATATCATGTGGAGTTATTTCTTTTTTTATTTAAGGAATCCGTTATGGGCGTTTGTTGAAATTCTTATTCTCTGGATAGCCATATGGATTACCATGATCTTTTTCTTCCGAATCAATAAAGCCGCTGGACTTTTATTAACTCCATACCTCGTCTGGGTGGGATTTGCCTCTGTTCTTAACTTCTTTCTTTGGAATCTCAACCGGGGATGAGAGATGTACGATACCCAAGGAGGTTATTGTGGATAAAATTAAACCCAGGTTGGTGGTCAGTCGGTGTCTGGGTTTTGATGCGTGTCGGTGGAATGGTGTAACCATCCCCTCGGAGTTGATGGAACTGATTCGCCCCCATGCAGAAATTATTACAGTTTGCCCGGAACTGGAGATAGGGTTGGGAGTGCCTCGAAATCCCGTTCGAGTCATTGGAGTTAAGGAGGAGAACAGGAAATTATACCAACCAGAGACGGGGCAGTATTTCACTCAGGAAATAAGGGATTTTACCCAAAAATTTTTAGAGGGTTTGCCAGAAATTGATGGTTTTGTACTCAAATCCAAATCTCCTTCCTGTGGCATCAAGGATGTAAAAATATATCCCCGGGAAGGAAAGGTGGCTGTAGCAGCCCAGGATAAAGGTTTCTTTGGAGGGTCTGTTTTATCAGCATTTCCCTGTTCGGCCATTGAAGATGAAGCCCGGTTAACCAATTTCAGGATACGGGAATATTTCCTGACTAAACTTTTTTGTATCTCTCGTTTTAGGTGGCTTAAAGAGAATGTTTCCATGAGGGAGATTGTGGGATTTCATACCCGTCATAAGCTCATTTTTATGGCCTATAATCAGAAACAAATGAGGGTGTTGGGGCGCATCGTGGCCAATCCAGAGAAAAAGCCAGTATCTGAGCTGATTAAAGAATATGAAAAACATTTGCTGCTGGCTTTTACAAATATTTCCCGGTATACGTCTCACATCAATGTGCTTATGCATGCCCTGGGGTATGTATCCAAGAAGATAAGCAGTGAGGAACGGGCGTTTTTCTTACAGCTTCTGGAGGATTACCGTCATGCCCATGTGCCTCTGAGTGTACCCCTGGGGGTTATGAAATCCCATTTGGTACGGTTCCAGGAAAAATATCTCCTGGATCAATATTATTTCAATCCCTTTCCCTCCGAGCTGGTACAAATCACCGATTCCGGCAAGGGAAGAACCTTGAAATCGTAATAAACAATAAAAACCAGGATTCTCAGCGAGCCTGATTAAATTGGTCAATTCAGAGATTGATTGGGTCAGGCTTCTATTTTTTCATGATTCAGGTAATTGATGAAATCAACAGGTTTTAATCATCAAGGATTATATCCACCACCTCTTGAAACCGGGTAACCAAACGATAACGTTTAACCCTCACCCGGACCAGGCAAGAACCGGGAGCATGGGCAAAATCATGAAGATAACCGTGTTTTTGCAAAAATAAATTTAATCGGTCCGGGATGTCATCCTGTGGTACCTCTTCGGCTTCTCCTACCACAGTAACCCCCATGGCTTCTTCAATATCTTGAACTGTATTGGAGCGGTTGTCAATGAAAAGAGATACACGGGGATTTTCCTTTAAATTTTGGAATTTCCGTGAGGCTTTTGGGGTAATAAAATAAAACCATTGCAAGTCACTACTGGAAGCAAACGATACCAGGTTGGTATGCAATTCACCTTCGGATTGGGTGGCCAGTACCATGAAGTACTGGTTATTAAACAACTGAATTAACTGATCACGATGTGTCTCCAGGTTTGTCATTTTAATCACCTCAAAAATAAATTATCACAATTCCAGGCAGAATTCAAGAATCAAAAATTTGAGAAAAACACCAGACGGTTTCAATTTTTTTTGTTGAAAAAAAGACGTTTTTATGCTAATTAATATTGACATATCTTTTAAGGAGATTAAAAATGAAAACAAATCATAAAATTTTATTCATTACCCTTTTGATGGTTTTCAGCCTGACGATCTTTGCCGTGGAAAAACGCTGGAGCCTGGATATTGAAACAGGGCCGGTTTTTGCCAGCAGAAATACCATCCAGGTACCCAATCCAGAAGGGACCCGTTTTTCCCTCAGCGATGCTTTTGAAATAAACAGTAAAATATATTACCGGATTCGGTTGAACTTACTGCTGGGGAAACGACACCAACTCTCTGCGCTGTTTGCTCCTTTAACCCTGAGAGCTGATGGAGCACCTGCCCAGGAATTAAGATTCCAGAACACAACGTTTCCTCCGGGTGAAACAGTAAATGCCTTATACCGTTTTAATTCCTATCGCTTGACATACCGCTATTTACTCCTGGATAAGAAAAAATTACATTTATGGATAGGCTTTACCGCAAAGATCCGTGATGCCAAAATCCTCCTCTCTTCTAAGAGCTATGAAGACGATACCAGCAATGTTGGTTTTGTACCTTTGCTGAACTTGGTACTGGACTGGGGTTTTGGAAGTAAAATGGGTCTCTTATTTGAAGTTGATGCCCTGGCTGCGCCCGGTGGACAGGGTCGAGCTGAAGATGTTTCACTCTCTTTTTACCACAACCTGGGGAAAAACACCCGCCTCCGAATGGGCTACCGATTTGTTGAAGGAGGTGCAAATGTGGAGGAAGTGTATAATTTTGCATTCCTGAACTATATTTATGCAGCCATCCATATAGGGTTCTAATCGTTACTCTTTATTTTGAGATTCTATTTTTCTAATTGATTTTGGAAACCAGGGGATAAATAGATTTGTACTTGCTTTATAAGACTGGTAATCCGGATTTTTTCCATATTTATTATCTGCTTTTTTTTCTAACAAAGGAACGCCTGAAACAAAAAGAAGCATTAGGGTAATAAACAAGGGACCGATTAAACCCAACCATGACCATCCTGTTAAGGTAGGTACTGTATATATAAAAATACCCCACCAGAGCATTGACTCTCCAAAAAAGTTTGGATGTCGTGAATAATACCATAATCCGGAATCAATCCACCGGTTTTTATTTTGAGGTTGGATTTTGAATCTGTATTTTTGGTAATCACTGATTGATTCAATGGTAAAGCCAATCAACCACATTCCGACACCGGCTAAATTTATGAATAGATACCCTTTATAAGGGTGGCTGGAATAAAAGAATGATAAAGGACATTGAACCAACCATACAGTGAAGGCCTGTAGAACCCAGAATCCAGCAAATCTTAGCGGTTTATCACGCATCTGATTGAAGCGTTCATCTTTCTTAATTTTTAAGATACGGATGAATAAATAAATACCCAGCCGTATGGACCAGATGATGACAAGAACAGAAGGAATGAATAAATAAAGAGTGGGCCGTGACAATTGGGTAAGGTAATAGAAAGAAATAACCAGAAAGGTCAGGCTGTAGGATAAATCTGTGACCTTATCGGTTTTTCTGTTTATGGCTATCAGAAAAAAGAATCCATTGATGCCCAGACTGATGATCAAACTGGTCCACAGAAAATGAAAGGTTGGGTGATCAACCATTGGCATGGCCTATGCTTCTACGAACTCTTTTAAGGTATTAAAAACATTTTTATTGATGGCACCTGCATCGTTGGCCACCGGATCGACAAAGGGGAAAAATTTTATATTTACTATTCCTGGTTTGGGAATGTTTTTGTTTCTCGGAAGCAGGTCATAGGTGCCCTTAATACCAACCGGAAAAACCGGGACTTTTAATTCTTTGCTCAAAATGGCAAAGGTTTTACTAAAACGACCTAATTTTCCAGTATATGACCTGGTCCCTTCTGGAAATATCACAACATTTTTCCCCTGTTTTAGAATTGATATTATCTTTCGGATGATTTTCTCACTTTCCTGGTTAATATCCATTAGTATCGTATTAAGATTGTTTTTAAAAAAATGACCGAGGGGAAATTGAAAGTGTTTGGCTTTAGCCAGGAAATAAGTATTTTTTAAGATATTGACCGGTAACGTGCTGGACAATAGTAAGGCATCTAAAAAACTCTGGTGATTTGGAGCTAGAATGAAATTCCTACCCTGATGCATCATTTGACGAATATGACTGACACCTTGTTTCTTTACCCGATAAAAGAGTGATAATATTGGGTAGAATAGTATCCATAATAGATAAAAGGCAAATTTATTTTTTTTGATTGTATCTATTTTGGTGTTTTTTAAAAGGAGTGACAAACCCGATGAAGTGGTCTCAATTTTGGTTTTATTGTTTTGGATATAGGTGGTTAAGGAATCGACAGTCGGATGATCGATAAAAACCGTTTCCGGTGTTGAATAACCAAATGTATTCTCCAGATATATTTTCAGGTCGATCAATGCCAACGAATCGAGTCCCAGATCGATTTCTAAATGTGAATTTGGATTGACTCTTTGTCCCGATTCTTTTTCCAGGTACGTTTTTATCACACGATATTCCTCTGATTCCGGAGAACCGTGCTGGGGTAAATCTTTGATGGACGGTTGTAAAAGTTCGGCTAACCGGTGGCGTTTTATTTTTCCCAGCCGGGTCCGAGGAAAAGAGTCCTTGATAACGGAATAGTCAAGAATTTTTTTGTGCATGGGTGCTTTATGATTGTAATCATCCAACACCTCCCACTTCACAGCTTCCCGAATGTTTTTTATTCCTCTTTCCCTTAAAACATTAAAGTTTGGATGGATGATGGCAAATAACTTTCCATTCCTTTGGATGACAGCCACTTCTTCCAATAAAGGGTTTGAAGATAGAAGGTGGTTTTCAATTTCTTCTGCATAGATATTTTTCCCACTGGGCAGGGCAATCATATCATTTTTTCTCCCATTCAGGACAAGAAAGCCTTCATTATCGAAGAATCCAAGATCACCCGTTTTTATCCAGCCATTAACCATTATTTTTCGGGTTTCTTTTTTATTGTTCAGGTATCCTTTCATTATCCCAGGACTCGTGGCCATTACCTCGCCATTTTCAATGCGTACATCCACCCCTTTTACCGGTTTACCCACTGTCCCTGTTTTCCAGGCATCGGGAGTATTATAGCTAATCAATGGTCCCATCTCAGTAAGTCCATATCCTTCGATCATGTGAAATCCCAGGGTCCAAAAATCATCAGCAATTTTTTTATCCAGTGGAGCTCCCCCGGAAAGCAAATACCGAATATGTCCACCAAAAGCTCGATGCACCCGAGAAAACAGACGCCGGCGAAACGGTTGGTTATTAATAAGCCGGGCCAATCCTAACAGAATCCTCCCAATGGGATTGGCTTTGATCTTTCTAAAAATAGTTTGGTGAAAACGCTCATATAATCGTGGGACACCATTAATCACTGTGATTTTGTATTTCTGAAAGGTATCCATGATGGCTTCAGCAGATAGGGTTTCCACAAAAGCAACCGTTGATCCAATGTAAAGAGGGCAGAGAATGTGTCCTTGTAAAGGGACGATATGGTGGAAAGGAAAAAGCGCCATCAAGCGATCATCCGGGTGAAGCATATTGGATTCTATGACGGCTTTTATATTGAAGAGAATGCTTGTAAAACTCAACATCACTCCTTTGGGATTACCGGTGGTTCCTGAGGTATAGAGGATCAATGCGGTGTCTTCCGGTTCTCTTTGTTCCATTTTTGATGGAAATGGACCACCTTCTGTAAGGTTTTCCATTATTAAAACCTGATCAGGAATATTGGATTGTATCTTATATTTCTCCAATTTAATCTTTCCTTCTTTAGAAGTAAGTATTACTCGTGGCTTGGAATCCTTCAGCATATAAATTAACTCATCTTCCGGAGCAGAGAAATCATAAGGAATCGCCACACCTCCCTTATGCCATATGGCATACAATCCATAGATCCAATCGGGATTGTTTTCAGCAAAAATAGCGACGTGGTCACCCGGACTCAAGTTCAAGTGGGAAGAAAAACACCGTACCTGTTCCCTTAACTGGTGGTAGGATATTGATTGCCCTTTGTAAAAAAGAGCGATTTTTTTATGATCTTTTAAAAAAATTTGATTCATAAAGGCCTCCATAATCATTGGACCAGATTGAAAGAGTATTCAGGTTAAATCCCATGGTCCTTCGGTCTCCTGAATGATAATATATTATTAAGTAAAAAAAACAAAAAAACCAAATACATGGGCGGCCATTTCCGTTACTCTTTCCTGTAAAGGGTTTGATTTTTGTTGTCATCTTTTCTTTTTTAATTATTTTACTCTCGAAATTATAAAATATCACACCAATAGAAAAATGTCAATTTTTTTCTGTGGTTCTCATACTTCGTAGCGGAGCCACTCTGCAGAGTATCATTCTGTGTTTTCACGATTATGTGGGCACCTGCAAGGTTCGGAATTTCAATTTAGAACCCTTAGAATGTTCGATATTTCAATTTCAGGCGAAAAACAGGGGAAAGAAATATATCATATGGGCGGCGAAAAAATGAAAGCCAAAAAATTATAAGTATAAGGAGTTAAAAAGATGAAACGATTAACATTTTTAGTGATTATTTTTCTTTTTATGGTTTTTCTCAACCTTCACACCTATTCGGCAGAGAAAAAAGAAGTAAACAAAACCTTTAGCCCCAAAAAAATCGTAGAAATCAAAACCGTCAGCGGCGATTGTGTGGTTAAAAAAGGAAAAAGCAGCGAAATCAGAGTTCACCTGGTTTATACTTATCCTTCAGATAGGTTTGAACCGATTTTCAAAGAAGAGGGGAACACCCTTATTTTAAGAGAGGAATTTACCGGGCATGGGCACATGGAAGGAGAGTCTTCATGGACGGTCACTGTACCGGAGAAAACCAACATTGATTTTTCATCTGCATCCGGGGACTTTTTTGCATCCGGGTTGGAAAGTGAAGTGGATGCAGAAGCTGCCTCCGGGGGTATTAAAGTAGAAGATTTTAAAGGAAGGCTCAGGATGCAGGTAGCCAGCGGCGACATCAGGGTTAAAAAATCAGATGGCGACATAATGGTAAAAACCGCCTCCGGTGACATTGATATAAACGGTTCAGAGGGTGTTTTAAACGTTAAAAGCGCCAGCGGGGAAATTAATGTCACAGAAATCGTTCTTAAAGAGAGAGGTACCTTTAAAACCGCGTCGGGAGATATCAGGGTTAGACTGGCTAAAACCAGTGAATACGACATGAACCTGGCCTCCGCCTCTGGAGATATTACCCTCGATTACAACGGTAACCCGGTTAAAGGCTATTTTGAATTTAAAGGCAAAAGGCGCAATATAAAATCAGATATCTCCTTTGACAACGAAGATGAATCCCACAGATACTCTCCTTTTGTTACCAGATATTTTAAGAAGGGCGGGGATTCCCCAAAAATCTCAACAAAAACCGTTTCCGGCGAATTGGAATTCAAAAAATAGAAGTGTCCATCACACTTCTCCCTATGCGGGCACAGGTGTTAGCACTTGTGCCCGTTTTTATCAGTCGTTAGGTTTGAGAAAATCCTCGTTAGTTGGATATTTTTCAAGGAATTTGAGGAATAATTCCATGGCCTCTTTGGGTTTGACTTTTATCAAGGCCCGGCGTAGTTTGGTAATTTGCTTGAGTTCTTCAGGGCTGTAAAGGAGTTCTTCTTTGCGGGTACCGCTGGCAGGAAGATTGATGGCGGGGAAGACGCGGGCTTCTGCAATGCTGCGGTCCAGGATGATTTCGCTGTTGCCAGTGCCTTTGAATTCCTCGAATATCAATTGATCCATGCGTGATCCGGTATCTACCAAAATAGTGGCGATGATGGTGACTGATCCGCCCCCTTCGATGTTGCGGGCAAGCCCGAAGAAGCGCCGGGGGATCTCCATTGCGCCGGCCTGGATACCACCGGACATGATACGCCCCTTCAGCTTTTTTGAGCCTTTCAGGTTAAAAGCCCTGGCCATACGCGTCAGGCTGTCCACCAACACCACGACATCGCTGCCACATTCCAGTTCCGTAACAACATGGCCCATGACAAGCTTGGTTAAGGCAATGTGTTCATGTACGTCCCGGTCGTTTGAACTGGCCATCACCTCGGCTTCCACACTGCGGCGGAAATGAGTAACCTCCTCGGGGCGCTCATCGATAAGTAGGGCAATTATACGGGTTTTGGGATCGCACGTATGAATGGCCCCTGCAATTTGTTCCAGCATGATTGTTTTACCAGCCCTTGGGGGAGAAACAATTAAACCACGGGTGCCTTTGGCTATGGGTGCTATCAAGTCTACGATCCGCATGGCAGGCACACCGCTAATCGATAAGTTGAACCGCTTATTGGGATCGATGGCAGTGAGCTTCGTATAGGGTTTACTACGTTTTTGAAAATCTTCCGGTGCCAGTCCGCACACAGTATCCACTGCCTCCAGTGTGAATCTATTCCTACTCTCTCGCACTGGACCTGCAATTGCCGCCCCTTCCACAAGCTCGTATTCCCGGATAAGTTGTTCCGGAACCAATATGCCATCTGCACCGGTACCAAAAGATTTTTCAGGGTCCAACAGTAGGGCTTTATCTTTATACAGTTTCAATAATCCAGTTCCTTTTTGTGTTTGTATCATGGTAGTTCTCCATGTCGATAATACGTATCTTTTTATTTTACATGAAACCCCAACCTGCTCCGTTCGGTTTAGAGCATTACTATAGCTGTAAAATCATATTTTGTCAACCCCTCCTGTTCTTTTTTACTTTGATTTCTCAATAATTCCTTTATAATAAGTAATATCGATATAATCCAGTTCGATGTCGCATAGGTCTTCAGCATAAACCCTGAACTCAAGATATTTTGTTTCGGGAATCGTTGTACATAGACGATAATTTTTAAACTTATTTTCTTTAATATCCTTTAATTTAAGTGTTTTCCGGGCAAAGGCTTCTTCTTCCCGGTGTGGGAAAACATCCAGTTTGCACAAGGGCCTGATTTTCGATTTAATATGACTGAATTTCAGGTTAAAATCAACAATCAGAAATCCCTGGGAAAAAGGAAGAGGAAAGTTGGGATTGTAAGCCATAAACCCGGATTTTCTGACGTTGCTTTTACTTTTATTCGAGGCTCTATAATACCTGACCAATCTAGCAGAAGCCAACAACTCTTTTTTTTCTCCTCCCACCCGGCGTGGAAATTTTTCCCCTTCGTAACGGAACCTGTTTTCCCATCCCTGGTTTTGCAGAAAGAAAACCACCGTTCCAGGAGTAATATCAGTACCGGTGTTTATTTGAGCCAATGGATTGACATCGATTTTAACAGGGATTATGTTTTCGCCAGGTTCCAAAGGAATTGGGAATTTTTCTCGTTCTATGGCCAATGAGCATTCCGAGTTCGAAGAATAGAATATTTTCCCTATCCAGGTTTCAACCCGTTTAGGTTGAGGATTCAAAATTTTCACCAGGTATCTGTTTTTATCGCTCCTTTTACAGCTTAAAATATAGGGGTCCACAAACGAATATAAGTGCAGGAACTGTTCCTTCACATTGTAAACCTTCAACAGGTTTGCATCGCTCATTTTTTGCGGCCACTGGTTGAAATACATTTTCATCTCACCATGAATATTGGCCACAAGCGCATGGGTTAAGGGGTATTTGTCAAAAATGTCTTTTTTCCACTGAACAAAATCCGGATATAAAAAAAGTGACTTGTGGCTGTTCTCCATTACTGCAACCGGGGCGGTTAAACCCATAATATATGCATTATCCAACTTTTCCTCTAATTCCTTGGAGATATTAAAGACTGTAAATGTTTTGTCGCTGTTCCATTTTAAATAGTATTTCATATTAATAAAAATCGAAAAGATAAGCATAAAAACAAAGAGACATCTCAAAGGGATTTTCAGGTTAAGTTTATTTTTCAATAATTTCATATATATGGATTTGACCAGGTAGAACAGTAATACACAGATAAATGAAAAAATGATATATTTATAGGATAACGGGGGTCTGGAAACATGTTGGATATAATGCGAATATAAAGGGATAAAACAAAAATTGAGACCCAGGGCAAGCCAAAGTGTATCCAAAACAAGGAGAGTACCATATTCCCATTTCCTATATCCATATCCGTATGGTGACACAGTATTTTTTTCAAGGGAGAAATGGTACATCCTTTCAAAGAGAAGGGTTGTCATAAAAACCATAGCTGGAATAACCGGGACAAAGTAGCGGGTCGGTCTGTTGGACATGAACATGAAAAAGAGGGTGTGGGAAAGAAAAAAGAGAAAAAAGCCGATCTCAGTGAGGTTGGTTCGATGTTTTAATAGGCGCCTAAAAAAAAGCGGTACATAAAGTAAAGCGGACAACCAGACAATAGGGATTTTAAAGAACTGGTCTTTCCAGTTAAACCCGAAAAAATTCCCCACTGCTTCTTTTATTGTTTTGGGAAGCATCTGGTTGCCGATATATTTCCCAGGTGCGCTCATAATCCATTCCCGGTTGGGAATATAAAAAAAAACAAGCCACACAATAAAGACGATTAAAAGACCTCCAAGAATAAGTCCTACATTTATTATCCCTTTTTTCAGGGATGGTTTTTCGTCAGGGTTTCCAAAAATAAGAAACAGGACATATGCGGCAAAAGGAACAAAAATAAAATGAGCGCCTGTATTTTTAAATACAAAACACATAAACGCCGACATACCGGCCAATACCAGCAAGTATGATTTTTTTCGGGTGCGAAACTTTTCCATGAAAAACAATGAGAAAATCATCCAGAATATCATGGGGGTTTCAAAAGTACCGATTTTGTTATACATGATATAGAAATAATTAATCCCCAGCAAGAGGGTCCCTACCATAGAAAACCCGAAATTAAAGTAGGACCTGAGGGTAAAAAAGAAAACCAGCAGCGATAAAAACGCAAAGAAATAGGAGACCGCCCGGATTTGCACCAATCCCACGCCGAAAACCTTAAATATAGCATATTTCAAATAGGGGACCACCGGGTTATAATTTTTAATGCGCCAATCATCTGGATACCAGTCATTATATAGTATTTTACTTCGGGAATTATGGCATTGGTTTCCCTCGTCCGTATAGATGCTTCCACTAAATGAGATATCCGGAGGAAGATCGGCTGTGGGTGAATTGAGACGGAGCCCAAGGCTGAATAAAAGGAGAATAACTACAGCACCGATCTTAATGTATTTTTTTCTCATATTAATGCTCCTATTTTGACTCTGAGACCTTGACTTTTCTCAGGGTGTGATTTATAATCACTTTATGTTGCAATTAGACACATCAGGTTTATCTAAAATAACAATTGATGAACGATTTTGTTTTTCTGTGCTCACGCATAACAATATAACTCAAATCGTTTTATTTTTCAAGGGGGGGGGATAAATTAAAATGCGTGGTCGACCAAGGAAACGATCAAATTCAGAACCAGTAAAAGAACGTATTTCAGTTTTAGAAACTTCTATATACTATTTTCTTGAGCACGTTTTCATCATAAAGGATGAGAATGGTTACCGGTTGGTGGTGATTCACCAGAAGAAATTGCTAACCGATAGAACCTATAAAACGGCTAAAGGCGCCAGAATCGCTTTTTTAAAATTGTGGAGTTACAAGGCCTGGGATGAAGGAGCAAAAGCAAGGTGGACACATTTCTACAAGCCGGATAGAGATTGGATTTCCGAAAAATTAGATTTTTTAAATAAAGCTCATTATGGGTAACATTTGAGCCAAGCCACAATCTGCCAGGTGGCTGTTTCCTGATACGTCTCTCCATACCTATTAAAGAAATATAAGGCTTGCTTTTATGAGATAATAGTGATATAAATTAATATGATCATTTATAACGTTAAAAGGAGATAGTGAAAATGATAAAAACTGTTTTAAAATTGTTTTTTTTACTGGTGATAATCGCATCAGTAACGGTAATCGATATGGGATGCAAAAAGAAAGAGGAAGGAATTGATATTACAGATGGGACCTGGGGTTTTCTCTTGACAAGTAATTCCAATACCGTTGCTTTGGTATATGATTTCCGAGGAGATCGGCGACAGGGGGATGTCTATTTTAATGGTGCGAGAAGTGGTTCATATTCTGTCAGCGGTGATATTGTCAATTTTACAGTCAATCATTACGACGGGGAAAATAATTTATATTTATATACTTACAGCGGTATGTTTCTCGATTACTATAATATGAGCGGCTCCTTCACCGTTACCTATCCTGACGGCTCCATCGTCTCCGGCACCTTTACTGCTGAGAGGTAGCAATGAAAAATTTATTATCACGACTTATTGGCACTGCGGTTATTGGCCTATTATTATTGTATACCGGCTGCCCGGAAGGCTGCAATATAATCAAATATACCGCAGTAGGTGAATGGTCAGTGACCAAAGTTCATGGAGAGGAATCCCAAACACTGCATTTGCTGTTTTCCGGCAGCAGAAGTGGCGGTAACCTCTATTGGAATTCTGTCTTAGTGGGAAGTTATGGGTATATAGATGGAACCTTAAATTTTAGACTTAAATTACCCGATAATCTTGGATATGAAACCTACCTGGAAGATTATACCGGCTCCTTTGAGGATAAAGACCATTTGAATGGGACCTATGTGGAGTATGTGCCAGAAGACGTTATAGAAGGCACCTGGACGGCAGATCGGATCCAATAAGTGGAATCAATTATTTGACTCGATCATTCAGTAAGATATACATTTTAACCCCGCGTTTGTTCCCCTTGTCCGGCGCATATTGATAAATCTGATTAAAAAATTTGCTTTTATCTTGATTTTAAGGTTTTTATTTCTTATAATATTATTTCATGAAGATAGATATAGAGAAAATCATAACTATGTCAAGGTTAAGGATTCGGTTGAATCCTGGGATGAAAGCTCTGTTCATAGGGGAGATGAATATAACCGATTGGGTATTGACAAAACAATTATTTACAATAATAAAAAATTAAAAGGAGACTAATAATGAAAAAAATTATTTTATTATTGGCTTTGTTGAGCGTAATTGTGCTTATGACTTCATGTCAAAAAGCAGAAGAAGTCACTGTCTCAAAATACTTCCATGCAATGGCAGTCAATGACAGAGATACCATGGCCACGATGGCCTATGAACCCAGAGATGTGGAGTATAAAGCCTTTGAAGTGCTTTCGATCGATGAACCGGTGACAACCCCCCTTGAGCTCCCGGCTCTGATAAAGAAATTGGCTGAATTTGAAAGAAAGAGGGGAGAGCAGGTTAATAAAGTCATGAATATGACTGATGAACGTGATGACTTGGAATATGAAGTGGAAGAAACCCGGCGAAGCAGTCGAAAAGCTGAATTAAAAAAGAAAATTGAAGAATTGAATGTTCAGATTGAAGAGGAAACAGAGAAAGTTAAAAGTCTACAGTTGGATATTAATCAAGCCAAAAAAGAAATCGATCGTGAAAAAGCTCTTATCACCCTTTCAACTGGATTTAGAGATAACCTGGAAATGTTTTCAGGCGAAACCTTGACCAATAAAGTCACGGTTAAGGTTACCCTGGAGAATGATGAAGTAAAAGATTATATCTTTTTACTGAGAATGGATACATTGAAATTGGAGGACAGGGAGCAAGCCGGACGCTTGATTGTTGTAAAATTCATGACGACCGATGAATATGAAAAAGAAATCAAAGAAAAAGAAGCAGTAGTGGAAGAGGTAGAAGAAGTCAGTGAAGCAGAAACCGCAACTGAAGAAGAACAGGGATAGAATAAAACGAGGAACCGAATCAACAAATCAATTAAAAATAAGTAAGATATTTAAACCGCAGATCCGGGGGAGGGGGGTCTGCGGTAATGACAGTATCATCATTTCCATTTCAGATGTGAGCCTGGCCCACTAAGCTCTACTGACCTTTTCAAGGGCTTCCATTACCAGTTCAAGGTATGTTTCGTGGCTGTAGTTTTTTTTCCAGAAGGTAACTGCGTTTTTGCTGATTGTTTTGCCCTTTTCTGATACCGCTTCACGGATACCTTTGGCAAAGGCTTCCGGTTCCGGTTCCACCAGGATAGAAATATTTTTGTTTATTGATTGGGTATGTGTGTAAAGGTTCGTGGCCACTACTGGCACCCCACTTTTTAGATAAGAATAGATTTTAAGAGGGGTATTGGTACCTAGAGTTCGTGGTGATACCAGTACATCCGATACTTTTAAGTAATAGGGAATCTCTTCCGGTTGTTTGCTTCCCAACAGCAGCACACGATTCTCCAATCTTTTTTCTTTTGCGGTTTTAGCCACCGCTGCCAATTGATCTTGTTTCCCCCCGATTAAGACAAGGCGGAAATCGCCATCAAGATGTGTCATACTTTCAATTAATAAGGGGATCCCCTGGTAGGCTTCCAAAGTCCCGGTATACATGATGATTTTCTTTTCACTGCTCCCGATCTCTTTTTTTACCTGTTCCAGTTTTTCCTTATCCATCTGATTCGGTATATCATCGGTGAAATTTTCAATGATGGTTAATTTCTCTTTACAAGTAAATTGGGCTGCATAGTCGTACAAAGAACGACAAATCACAATAATGGAACTGGCGTTTCTTAATGATATCTTTTCAATCCACTTAAAAAAACCGGTAATTATTTTTGATCTGGTGAACTGGAAATTCTCCATTTGCTGGACCAATGATGAGTGCATATCGTATAGGTGTGGTGTTTTGGTTATTTTATTATAAAATACGCCCATTATGTTGGCTTCTTCATGAGTATGAATTAAATCGTAATCTTCCTTGAGTAACCGAATCAGGACTTTAAAAAAAAGAAAAAAGTCAAGAAAGATTTTAGCAGCCGATGGGCCTGTTTTAACTGATTTAATAAAGGGTGGGCGGAAGCTTCTGAAAATCCGAAGTCTATTAATCGATTTGTCCTCTCCAATGGGGTAAGTCACCAGGTCCACCGAATGTCCCAGCTCACATAAAGCTTTAATCCTGAAGTATTCGGAAAAGGGTGTCCCACGTGGCTCAAAAAAGGGCTCAGGTGCGATCATTAAGATCTTCATCTTCAAATCCGATAAAATCCCTGATAGAATAGACATCTTTGTTCAAGCCTTCATGGTAAATCCTGGCCAGCATTTCTGCAATCAGTCCCAGGGTAATGAGCTGGAATCCCAGGAAAATAACCAGAACGGTAAAAAATAAGAGGGGACGCCCAGCAATGGGTTCAAGCTGGACATATTTCACATAGGTTAAATAGAGACCACTCAGGAATCCCGATCCCATCATAAAGATTCCCAGGCCGCCGAAAATTTGCAGGGGCCGGTGCGAAAAGGATAGAAGAAATTTTATGGAAATCAGGTCCAGTACCACCCGGAATGTCCGGGTCAATCCATACTTGGATTTGCCGAATTTCCGTTTCCTGTGATTAACTGGAATTTCAACGAATTTAATACCCATGCGAGAGGCAATGGCCGGGATATAGCGATGCATTTCACCGTAAAGTTTGAGGTTTTTCACCACCTCACGCTTAAAACCCCTTAACGTACATCCATAGTCGTGTAATTTCACTCCGGTAATAAAGGAGATTAACTTATTGCCAAAAAAAGAAGGGATCCTTTTGGTAATTAGCTTATCTTTCCGGTATTTCCGCCATCCGTTTACAATGTCGTACCCTTCCATTACCTTGGTTACAATATGGGGAATGTCGGCCGGGTCATTTTGAAGGTCACCATCCAGGGTAACAACAATATCTCCATTGCAATAATCAAAACCAGCGGAAATAGCTGTACTTTGGCCGAAGTTCTTCCTGAAATTAATGATTTTTAAACGTCGATCCTTTTTATTAAGCGTTTTTAACCTGGGGAGTGACTGATCATGACTGCCGTCGTTTATAAAAATAATTTCAAAATCTTTGTATTTACCATCCACAGCAGCAATAATCTCCTGGTAGAGTGGGTCAATATTTTCTTCCTCATTATAGATGGGGATGACAACAGACAAAAATATTTCTTCTCTATTTTCCATTGTGTTTAATATTCCAAATTTTATTTATTTATCATTCATCAAGATAACCCAGTTCTTCTAATTTTTTCATTATCAGTTTTTTATCCTCTTCTTCCAACTCCCGTGTGAGTTTGATGTCCTCCAGCGGGTGCATTTTTTTGCCCATTTTAACAACTCCCCATATCCGCTCATGGAAAAAATAGGCAATAAGCTTTAGTATCATGTCCAGGAATCCGATCTCCAGGGCAACCACTGTTTTTCCGGTTATAAGAAAAGCGATGGAAAAGGTGATTATAGTGGCAAGTGCCCGCCAACTAATGGCCTTTAAAAAACTTCTAAGTTTAGTCTCATTCATTTTAAATCTTCTCGGTATTGCAATTTGTAGAAAAAGTATTATATCTCTATTGGACTAAATTTTCAATAAAAAAAGGGCTTGTTTTTTTTGTTAAAAAATATTATATTTATATGAAGATATTATTTTAGTGTTTGTAGGAGAAAAAATGAAAGAATTAAGCGAGTTAATTGGAACATTGGCCGTAGAAGTCGCAAAGGAAAATAAAGATGAGGCTTTTAGGAACGTTATCCGGGAAATTGAAGTGTTTTACACTGAAAACTTCCTTCTCAATGAATATGAGGTGGCCATTTTTTTAGCCAATGACGAAAAAACCGTGTTATCCTTTGCCTGTCCTCAGTACCTGGTCAATTCAGGAATGATTCCCATTAGTTCAACCGAAGCGTTTAGCGCCAGTATTTTTCGAACCGGTCGAGGATTACTTGAGAATAATGTTCAACTGCATAAGCATCTTTCGATATTTGAAATAATCCGAACACCGGAAGATAACATCAAACCTGTATGGAAAATGATAGGGGCGTTGATTGCAGTGGAAGATGATAAAATCGGTGTCATTGAAATTTCAAGGCGAGCGGTTAGCCAGTCCGATGCCGGTGAAGATTTCACTGAAACCGATCTTAAATTCCTGGCAAATACAATCACCAAACTGGCACCTTTTATAAAAAAAGTACTGCCGAGAAATTTTGTAGGAAGAGTCACATGATGATGAACGGGAAAAAAGATAAATTAAAAGAAATATTATTAAAAAAATCTGTTATTTCTGGCAGGGAATTTAAACTGGCTTCCGGGAGGACCAGTACTTTTTACGTGGATGCCAGGATAACGACTTTAGATCCCGAGGGTGCTTATTTATGTGGTAATATCTTTTTGGAGATGCTGAAGGAATTTAAAATCAATGCAGTGGGCGGATACTCTATCGGTGCCGATCCGATTGTTACATCCATTGCTGTACTCAGTTTCCAGGAAAATAATCCAATACCAGCATTTATTATAAGGAAAGAGGAAAAATCCCACGGAACAGGCAAAATAATTGAAGGCAATTTTCCCAAAAATGGCAGGGTAGCCATATTTGACGATGTGGTTACCTCTGGGGGTTCTATCTTAAAAGGCGCCAACCAGGTGAAGGAACACGGTGGAACCGTAGAAGTAGTAATGACAATTATTGACAGAGAGGAGGGCGGTAGAGAGACAATTGAGGCTGCTGGTTACAAATTCCTCTCCATCTTTACCAAAAAAGACCTCATTTAATTCAATTCCTTTATAATCCCAAGGATTCTATCGTGAACGGAGGGAACTGAAGCAAATATACCGCGGTTGTCTTTCAGCGTCTTCCCTACACTAAAATCCAATTTTTTCCCAAAAATATCTGTCACCACACCCCCGGCCTCCTCTACAATAATAGTGCCAGCCGCATGATCCCATATCTTTTCCCTGTAATCGGGGGTTTTGGGGTGAGGAATTCGTATATATATTTCAGCATTACCTGCAGCCAACACGCCATATTTTACCTGGCTGTCCATTTGGATCGGGTCCCGCGCCATCTTTAAAATCCTGGCAATCTGCAGCTGCATCTCCAGGTTACTGTGGGTGGAGACATAACTCTCTACAAATCTCATCTTTCCAGGATCGGTGAGCGTTGATACACCAACTGTTTCCGTAGTACCGGTCTCTATATCCCGCAATTTTGTGCCCCCACCATTCACAGCAAAAAGCAGACAGCCGCAGTGGGAATCATTCTCCGGCAACTTCAAGTTGGGGCATCCTAAAACTCCCAGTTGAACGACACCCTTTTCAATTAAGGCCAGAGCAATGGCAAACTGCTCACCCCTTAAAAATCCCTTGGTGCCGTCGATAGGATCAAGGGTCCAGAATATATGATCCGTTGGGTCACAGCCACCCAGATCAATACTATGGAAAAGGTTTTCCTTATTTAAAATTCCATTGATTTTTGCGTCATTTGCAATGGTTTGGAGAATTCTCTTAAGGATCTCTCTGTTTTTCGGTTTTCTCAGGGCATCCGATTTCTCTTCCGCCACAATAGGAATATCCGGGAAATTTTCATCCAGTATCCTGCAAATAATTGCCTGTGAAGCAAAATCAGCAATGGTAACAGGGCTTTTATCGGATTTGGTAATAGAATCTGCTCCAGTTAACTCTTCCTGGATGGTTTTGCAGATTCGCATGGCTTCAATCACGGCATTTTGCCCGATTTCCAATTCTTTTTCAAACATATCAACTCCTTTTCCTACATGGGATAGTATATTATAAATTAAAAGATGTCGATGTCAATGTGTGAAAAAGAAATAGACCTGATTAGTAAATAAAAAAATTTATAAAAAGGGGAACTTTTGGTATAATGGGTTCGTTATTTAGAGTATGAAATATGGAAACCATTAAAAAATTAAAAGCAGGAAATACAGAGGCCTGGAACATGATGATAGACAGATACTCTAAAAAGGTATATAACATGGCATTAAATTTCGTCGGTAACAAGGATGATGCCTCCGATATTACCCAGGATATTTTCCTGAAAATTTACACCAACATCGATAAATTTCAAGAAGATAAAAATTTTAATTCCTGGATTTTAAAACTCTCCAAAAATTACTGCATCGATTATTGGAGGAAAAATAAAAGTTATAATCAAAAGGTTAAACTGGATGAAAGCCTCTACGATGAGGCGATTCATAATGAAGCAGATACACCGGAAGATTCTCTTATAAAAAATAACGATATCATGTACCTGCGGCAAAAACTTCAGCTGCTGCCACCCGACCTGCGGTCTTTGATCATCATGAGGGATATTCAGAATTATTCGTACCAGGAAATCGCAGAACACCTGGATATTCCATTGGGCACCACCAAATCCAGGATTAACAGGGCCAGGCTTAAACTGGCAAAAATTGTTTTAAATGAAGGTAAATAAAATGGAATGTAAAAAAGTCGAAGATTTAATATCTGAGTACATTGAAAATGAACTTCCTCGCGAGGTTCATAAAGAGATTTCCCTTCACCTGGAAACATGTGAACACTGCAGGCACTTAAAAGAAAAGGTAGAGGAACTGATGTATGCGTTTCCTGAACTGGAAGAGGAGGTGCCCTTTTTCTTGAAGAACCGGCTCTATTATATCCCTGAATCGCAGGATAATATCATTGAGATTGAGAGTAAGCGATACTATTTAAAATGGGTAGCAGCAGTCATTGGTACGTTTGTGTTATGTCTTAATCTTTTTTATTTTACCAATATCTATCCCCCGGCCAATCGGATACTGCATGAAGTGGTCTCCGGACTTGAAACCTTTGCTGTTAAAACAGGAGCTGCTTATGAGCGTGTGAAAGAATCAAAAATACTATCCTTCTTGGTTTCAAGGGAATCCAATGGCGAGGAGGATACAGATATAGACAAAGATAAAGAGAAAAATAAACAAAAAGAAATTTCCATGGAAAAAAAAATAGATAATTATGGAGGAAAAAATGGATGAAAAAAAACAGGTGATCAACAAAAAAAATCCACTAGGAGCAGCGGTTCTATCCACGCTCTTCCCGGGTGTGGGCTTCTTTTATATCGGCAACTTTGTCAAAGGGATTGCCTATATCCTGGTTTTTGTATCACTGATTGTACTTGCAACCAAAGCAAGAGGGCATGAGATTCCTGTTTTTGTGCTTATGTGTGTGGGATTTTACATTTTCCAGATATTTGACAGTTTTGATGAAGCAAAAAAAGCCGGTTATGTGGCCGAGAAGGAAAAAGAGGCAGAAGCGCAAAAAATTTCCCTCTTTGTTGCTATCGTGATGGTCGCTCTGGGTATTATTTTACAACTGGCAAACCTGGATATTATCCGGTTCCGGGATATCACTAAGTTGTGGCCGATTGTGTTGATTGCCCTGGGAATCAAGTATATATACAGCTATTCAAGAAATAAAGAAGTTAACAAAGGAGAAGAAAATGAGTAAAAGAAAACAAGAATCATTGTTTTGGGGAATAGTACTGCTGCTTATCGGTGCCGTGTTCCTGATGAGTAATCTGGGTGTCGATATCGATGTATGGGAAGTTCTTGGTGATTACTGGCCCGTGATTTTAATTGCAATCGGCGCAAAAAATATCTGGCAACATTATAATACAAAAAAACAACAATGAAAAAGAAAGAGATTTTATTAGTCATTGCAGCCATCGCCTTTGGGATTATTTATAGTCTCGTGGAATCCGGTGATATCCGATTTTACAGCGGATGTTCCGTTGATTCCAGAAATCTTAAGGACAAACGACACCCTGTGCGTTTCATTCAGGAGGAAATTGAATATCCGGCAGATGCCATAAAAAAGATTAAACTAAATAATCCCGCAGGCGATATCGAAGTGGAAAAATCGAAAAACGATTCCATCCTGATTAAACCGGTGATTCGTGTCTATCACAAAGATAAAAAGAAAGCCAATAAAATTTGTGGGGCCATACAGGTATCCACACGAAAAAGCGGCAATAAAATAGTCATTGGCGTCGATTCAGAGAAAAGATTCCCCTACCAAAGGGTTCGAGTGGAATTCAAATGTTTTATACCCGAAAATGTGGAACTGGACCTAAAAAACAGATATGGAGATATTGGGATTAAGGATGCCGGACAGGATATTAAGATCGATCAGAGACATGGGAATCTCTTTATAAAAAATATCGATTCCACTCTCAAAGTGAAAAGCCACCACGGCAATGTAAGGTTATATGATATTACCGATCAAATTGAGCTCTCTTCCAATTATTCTCGAATTAAGATAAAGAATGTCCCTTCAATTATCCTGAAATGCTCGCATGCCAACCTATATATGAGTGATGTTAAAGAAGAGGCCGAAATCATTCACGCCTCTTACAGCTCCATTGAAATAGAAAAAGCCAATTACTCCTATATTGATGCCAGACATACAAAAATTGAACTGAAAAATATAAAAAACGGCGTAAAAATCAATAATTCCCATGCGCCGATTGATATGAAGGATATAACAGGCAATATAAATATAAAGGCGAAACAGTGCAGGATTGACTTGAATAAGATTGTCTCACCCCTTCTGACGATAAAAAACTCTTATAATGATATCGATATTGAAGATATCTCCGGGAAAAAACTGAATATCCTTTTAAAAAATGGTGATTTGACAGTAGCATTTGACAATATCGAAGGAGAAATTAATATAAAATCCGAGCATGCGGATGTAGAGTTGAAGTATCCGAACTCTGTTAAACCAGCCTTTAATATCATTTCAAATAATGGGAGAATAATAAACCGAACGGCTGTTGAATTAACTGTTCTGGAAGAAAATCAGAAACGGTTCGTGAATATCTCGGAGGGAAAACCGCAAATAATCATCGATACCCTTTATGGGGATGTGATTTTGAAAAATCCAGGGAAATAATATGGTAGGGCCCGATTTATCGCATCCGAACCTCTTACAACGCCTCCTACATACTCGCGTGTCTTTAATAATCATCAATAATAATTCATGTATATGCCATTCACACAAATTAATTGGATGCGGGAGGAATTAATCCGGACGCGATTAATCGCGTCCCTACAAGAAGTTACCTCTACCTGAATCTTTTTTCTTAAGAATGTCTTGAAATTTACTCCATGATGTTTTATTATTACTTCTTATATTATATGCATCATTGTAAAATAAAACGAAATGGAGAAAAACATGGAGCATGTAGAAATCGGTATAGTCGGCGGCAGTGGTTTTTACCAGATGAAGGGCATTGAAGATTCACATTATGTGGAGGTGGATACACCTTTTGGAAAACCTTCGGAACGCATTTTTCTGGGTAAAATCCAGGGAAAATCCATTGCGTTCTTGTCCAGGCATGGAATCGGACATCGCTTTAGTCCCTCAGAGGTGAACTACAGGGCCAACCTGTTTGCCATGAAGAAGCTGGGTGTGCAAAAACTATTTTCTGTGTCCGCTGTAGGGTCTTTAAAAGAAGAGCTGAAACCCATGGACCTGGTGATATGGGATCAATTCTTCGACAACACCTTCAAACGTAGCAAAACCTATTTTGAAGAAGGGATTGTAGCCCATGTATCCATGGCTGAACCAACCTGTCCCTGTTTAACCCAATTGGCGTATGAGCAAGCAAAAAAAATAGGTCTCGATGTTCATAAAGGCGGTATATTATTTAATATGGAGGGCCCCCATTTCTCCACCAAAGCAGAATCCAATATTTACAGGCAGCTGGGGTTATCCATTATTGGCATGACCCAGGCTGTGGAAGCAAAGCTTGCAAGGGAACTGGAAATGTGCTTTGCCCCGCTCTCCTTTGTTACCGATTATGACTGCTGGCACGAAGAGGCTGAAAATGTGTCGGTTGAAATGGTCATTCAGTATCTCATTAAAAATACTGAAAATGCCGGGAAATTGGTCCAGGGTATCGTTGGCAATATCGATAAAGTGAAACCCGACTGCCAGTGTGGCAGTTCACTCCAGAATGCCATTATAACCACTCACGCCTCCATACCTGATGCCACTTATAAAAAAGTGGAACTTCTTATTGGACAATACATTAAAAGATAAAAAGAGGATAAATAATGAGCGTTATGATGACCAAACCTGATAAAGAGAGAGGCTCCCACCTGGGAAACCTATAAATAAAATAAATGGAGACCACGTAAGATAGAATGATAGAGAGAAATCGGATCGGATCACGCAAGGATGATATTGAGCGTTTAATCTCAACGATCAACGTGAGAATAGAAAATTTAAAGGTTCAATTTAACCTTTTTTTTGCAGGAGAGTTGCGGATTCCTCCTGAAAACGAACGGGAAGAGATTGAAAAGATGGTCCGGAATCTAATGCTTTCCCCTCATAAATCTCCCAAGAGCATCCTTTTAATACAGAACCTTTCTTCAACGTTTTCAGTTTACAACAATTTATGGAAGAAAAAACTCAGTGAAATCGAATCGGGAATGGTGGTGATAAAAAAGAAAAAAACAACGTATTTTGAAGAACCAAAACCCACTCCCCAAAAGGAATATCTCCTGGATGTCAGCTTAAACCGCGAGGAATCTTTTGATACGTTTTTCGATAAGTACAGTGATTTATTGAAAAAAAGTTCCGCTAATGAAGCGCAGAAGGAAGAATTGATCAATTCTTTAAAATCAAAACTGATTTCCCAAAATCTTATCGATGCCAAAGTAAGACTCTCTGTTAGCAAGGGAAAAATTGAACTGAAAGTCGAAGAATAACAAGATGTTCAATGTTCAATGTTCAAGGTTCAGAGTTGAGAAATTTAAGACATGAAATGGGCCCTTTGATAGCTCAAAAAAGTAACATTGAACATTAAATATTGTACATCGGGCATTGAATGTTGAACATTGAACTCTAAATCCATTGTTTAACCGAAATTAATCGGTGGGATTTGGACAGAAGGGTTGACTATTTGTTCCTATAACGTTACAATATGGGGGTGAAAAAAAATTGTGTTTTTTTGACAGTTTTAATCGCAGTGTATTTTTCCGCTTTTTTTCCAACGGAAGCGAATTCACAAGTCAATGCCTTCCAGTTGTCCAACGGATTGCAAATCATTCTAGCACCGCTTGATAATGTCGAAGCCACCTGTGTGATGTTGTACCATTTGACTGGAGTGAGAGATGATCCTTTGGAAATTAAAGGTGCTTCTTATTTATACCAGACCTTAATGTTAGCCGGAACCCAGTACCTTGATCCCCTGGACCGTATTGTATTTATTAAGAAATACGGCGGCACTAGTAACTGCAGTGTTAATTATGATCATTCCGTATTCTGGCAGGTGGTACCTGATTCTGAAATAAATAATGCCCTATGGATCGAAAGTGAGCGAATCAGTTCGCTGCGTTTGGAGAATCATAACATCGACAGCCTGAAAGATAAAATATATAAACGCTTTTACCGATTAACCAATACAAATGTACATTTCAGAGCCGAAAGCTGGGTTGAATCAAAGGTATTTGAAGGAACCCTTTATCAAACACCCGTGTACGGCAACCTCGAGGAAATAAGAGGATTTAGTAATCAAAAAATAAAAAAAATTTATGACAATTTTAGAGATCTCCACAAAATTATTATGGTAATTTCTGGCAAGTTTAATATCCCAGAGGTAAGAGAAACCATCAATAAGCGCTTTGGCGGATTATCATTTAATAAGAAGAATTCCAGCAAAAAAAATTATACTGCGGTTAATCCCAGGGCAGAGTATGTTTATAAAAATTGGCTAATTGATAATCTGCCTCAACCGTTTGCAGTGTATGGGATTAGAGCCCCTTCAAAGTTAAGTTATGATCATCTCTATTTTGATTTTATCCGCTGCTACCTGGTAGATAAACGGATTTCAAAATTAGAGCGCGAGCTCAATCAGCGAGATGACCTGGATGTTACCATCAATTACGAATATACGGATTACATTGAAGCCAATGCCCTGATTATTAAGATATCGGCACTCCGGCGAATTGACCTGGAAAAGGCAAAAGCTGTCCTCCGTAAAGAATTAAATACCCTCAGTACTAAAGCGTTATCAGGCTCCGATGTAACAATGGTAAAAACGTTAATGGAAATTGATTTCAAAAAAAATATGCGAGACCTGGAAAAACGGAGTCTTTTATTAGCAGAAAATTTTCACCTCTCCGGTACCTTAGACTTTGCTGAAAAACATCTTGAGCGAATTCGAAAAATAACCGCCTATGATATCCTACGAATCAGCAAAAAATATATAAAAAAGGAGAACCTGGTGGTTCTCAATGTGTATAAAAAAAAATAAAATAATATGCATCGGAAAAAATATTGGATTATATTCTATTTCGTAACGCTGCTGGTTATGATGATGAAGGTCGAAGCAGGAGTGCAAAAGCAAGCATTTACAACACCCAAAGGGTTGAATGTAAAATTCTTAATCGACAATACCATGCCTTTCATTCATGCAGAACTTTTAATATATTATAATGGCAAATATAGAAATCCAGCGATTCCCTCTCTAACACTCCTTAATATTTTTAATAAAGATGTAAATAAATCCGGTTCCAACTTATTAAGCATATTAAAAAAAATGGGGAATGATTTTGAGGTTGAGCAAACAGCCGACTTTCAGATGTTTAAGATCAATTTTTTACCCGACAGGCTCCACCAGTTTGTTAAATTTTTAAAAGGTGTGTATACCTATAAACCTTTTTTGAATATCAAAATCAATCCCGACTCTCACATTTATCGTAAGAGACAACGTGAAATTTTGGAAAAGTTCAATGACAGTGTTAAAAATTATTGGCGGTACTTCTTTAAACAAGAAAATTGGAAGCGAGATATTGCCTATCAAATTGCTTATAACAAATTATTTCCGGGAAATCCGTTGGGAAATACGTTGATTACAGCGGATGCGTTAAAACAAGTAAGTATGTCAAAAATTCGTACCTTTTACCAACGCACCTATCGCTTACCCAACTCATTGTTAATCATAAAAGGCAATTTTAAACCTCAACTGGCCCGTGCGTATATTAGTGGTGAGTTTGTTTCTTTTAAGAGCCAGGTTCCTGAGGTACCTGCTTCCCATAAACTGCGTATTAATAATGAAAGGGAGATCGTTATTTTTAATATCAATAACAATGATCCTCCACTCCTATTCTGGTTTGACACCATAGTACCGGTAAATCATAAGAATCATATCCCTTTCCTGGCTTTAAATAATATACTGTTCGGATTTCCCACCGGCAGAATTTACCTGAGTGCCAGGGAAATGAACATGAGTAACCTGGAAATTCGTTCGGAAGTAACCAATCAAAAAGAGATTTCTGTCATCTGTAATACCATTGAGTTAAGGTCCCGAGATATTGAATCATTTATCCGTTTAGTCGACCGTGAAAAGAAAAAACTAACAAAAAAAAGGGTTGAAAGAAAAGAATATTTGAATACGTTAAGTTATTTTTACGGCAAAACAAAGGTGGATACCCAGCATGTTGATAATGATATTAATCGTGAAATACTTACTACCTTTTTTCCCTTTGAGCAAGAGGATTTTATAAGACCCGCTGCTCACTCATCACAGGTCACATTGGCTGCACTCAACGAACGTCTGGTAGATTCCAGGAATAATGACGAAACCCCAAAGGGGGTGATAGTCATTGTAGGCAACTACAACTCCATACGCCGTTATTTGAAAACCATCAAACCCGTTGTGTTTAATTACTAAGTGCTTGTAGAAGGATTTTAGGGGCTTTTGAGTACTCGCCAGTGAGGCTTTTTAGAACTTGTCATTTGTTCACTTCGCTCACGTCAGGGAGACTTTTTAGAGCTTGTCATTAGGAAATTAAAAATATGAAAAACCTTAAACGCACACAATGACAAGTACCTGAAAGTCACAATGACAAACTTTAAAGCACTCAATGACAATCCTTCAAGTTCTAAAACTCGGCACTCTTTGGTGTTCTTGGAAAGGGAATCACGTCACGAATATTGGACATACCCGTCAGGTACATCACGGCCCGTTCAAACCCCAGGCCGTATCCTGAATGTGGGACCGTACCGAATCGTCTTAAATCCAGGTACCACCAGTAATCTTTTTTATTCAGTCCCATTTCTTCGATTCTTTTTTCCAGTACTTCCAACCGTTCTTCCCTCTGGCTGCCGCCAATAATTTCACCCACGCCAGGTACCAGTAAATCCACTGCAGCCACGGTTTTATTATCGTCATTCAAACGCATATAAAATGCCTTTATCTCTTTTGGGTAATCCGTCACAAACACCGGTTTTTTATATAGCTCTTCAGTAATGTAGCGTTCATGTTCGCTCTGAAGATCACTTCCCCATTTAACAGGGAACTCAAATTTCTTGCCTGATTGCTGCAGCAGGTCAATGGCCTGGGTGTAGGTGATACAACCAAATTCGGAATTGATGATATTGTTCAGCCGTTCCAGTAAGCCCTTATCGATGAATTTGTTAAAGAACGCCATCTCTTCCGGCGCGTGTTCCAGCACATAGGTGCAAATATATTTCGTCATTTCTTCCGCCAATTTCATGGCGTCCGAAAGGTCGGCAAAGGCGATCTCCGGTTCAATCATCCAGAACTCTGAAGCATGGCGTGCCGTATTTGAATTTTCTGATCTGAAAGTAGGACCAAAGGTATAGACATTTCGGTAGTTCATGCAAAAATTTTCCACTGCCAGTTGACCCGATACAGTTAAATAGGTCTCCCGGCCGAAAAAATCCTCTTTGAAATTGACCTCCCCATCCTCTGTCATTGGTGGGTCCAATGGGTCCAGGGTCGTGACCCTGAACATCTCACCCGCACCTTCGCAGTCACTGGTAGTGATAATGGGTGTATGAACATAGATAAATCCCCTGTCATTAAAGAATTTGTGTAATGCATAGGATAAGAGGCTCCCAACTCGGAATACAGCAGTATAGGTATTGGTACGGGGTCTTAAATGGGCCAATGTCCGTAAAAATTCAAAGGTATGCCGTTTTTTTTGGATGGGAAAATCCTGGTCTGCCAGCCCTATAATTTCTACAGAATCTGCTTTCACTTCAAAATCCTGACCTTTACCCAGGGACGCCACCAATTTTCCTTCAACAATGATGGAGGAACCAATGGTTAATTTATCTAATTTATCGAAATTATTCAGTTGGTCGTCATAAACCACCTGGATATTATTAAAGAAAGTGCCGTCATTAAGGATAATAAAGCCTAAGTTTTTCCCGGTCCGGACACTCCTGACCCAACCGGCGATTCTAACATCCTTGTTCAGGTACGCTTTGTAATCTTCAAAAATCTGTTTTACAAAATCCATTTTTTATTACCTCGTTTTGTATAAAAAATATGTCCCTATTCTATTAGAAATACGCATTGATTTCAAGAGGCACACAAACCAGCGGAGCCGGAACTAAAAAAAATAGCCACCAAGACACGAAGTCACCAAGGTACACCAGGGGTTTTTATTATAAAAAAATTTTTTTCTTTGTGTCTCGTGCTTCGTAGCGGAGCCACTCCGCAGATTAGTATTCTTGGTGTCTCATGCTTCGTAGCGAAGCCACTTCGCAGAGTAGCATCTTGGGGCTTTGGTGGCAATGTTTTGCCAGGAAATGGCAGAAAATGATTGATAATTTTTTCTATTTATGTTATTTAATGGTTTTGAGGAGTAGAAAAATGAAGGTCATCGATTTAACCGAAGAGAATAAAAAGCTGTACTTTGTCTGTCTCGAAGATTGGTCTGATGAATTTAAAGACGCCGGAGACCATAAAGAAACCTGGTACAATAAGATGAAAAATAAAGGCCTCCGGGTAAAAATTGCCCTTGATGATAATGATACAGTCGGTGGCATGATCCAATATGTGCCGGTTGAATACTCTTTCGTGGAAGGGAAGGACCTTTATTTTATCAATTGTATCTGGGTTCATGGGTATAAAACAGGGAGAGGAAACTTCCAGAAAAAAGGAATGGGCAAGGCCTTGCTCCAGGCGGCTGAGGAGGATGCAAAAACAATGGGGGTTAAGGGTATAGCTGCATGGGGAATTCCCCTGCCCTTTTGGATGAAAGCATCGTGGTTTAAAAAACAAGGATACACGAAAGTGGATAAAAAAGGATTCCTGGATGCCGTGCTCTTATGGAAACCCTTCACAGAAGGTGCACCCCCACCAAAGTGGATAAAGCAAAAGAAAAAACCAGAAAAAATACCTGGTAAAGTCGTTGTCACCAGCTTTATCAATGGATGGTGTCCGGCCCAGGGGATGATAGTGGAAAGAGCCAAAAGAGCCGCTTCAGAGTTCGGAGACAAGGTTATTTTCCAGGAGATAAATACCTTTGATCGGGAGGTGCTCCTGGAATGGGGTATCGCTGACGGCCTGTATATTGACGATAAAAAGGTAAATACCGGTCCTCCACCTTCCTATGAAAAAATAAAGAAAAAAATTGAAAAGAGAGTTAAGAATTTGTAAAATAAGAGGCTCAGGTTAAGGTTGAGGTTAAGGTTAAAGAGAAAAAGCTTCTCAAGCTTAGCTCTTTAAAGTTTCTCCTCAACCTGAGAACATTAAGTTTTTCAAGGAGATTTAAATGAACTTAAAAAACAAATGTAACATTTTCAGGTTATTGATTCCTGCGGCGGTCTTTTTATCGATTGTTTCTATGGGGGATGCACAATCCATTTACCAGGACGTTCCGGATAAAATCGATATCAAGGCTAAATATCTTTTTTATCTTCACGGAAGAATCATTGAAGAAAAAGGCATTCGCCCTACCAGTGAAAAGTACGGCGTCTACGAATATGAAAAGATATTGGAAACCTTAAAAAACAAGGGTTTTTTTGTCATCAGCGAAGCCCGGAAGAAAAACACCCATATGGGTCGTTATACCCAAAAAGTGGTTTCCCAGGTAAAGGCTTTACTTAAAGCAGGCGTGCCTCCTGAAAATGTTACCGTTGTGGGCGCTTCCAAGGGAGCACTCATTGCCATGTTGGTATCCACCTCACTGGGAAATAAAGATGTCAATTTTGTCTTTATGGCAGGCTGTAACGATATGGTTTATCATAAATTCGATATCGATTTCTACGGAAATATCCTTTCCATTTATGATAAGAACGATGAACTTGCAGGTACGTGCCAAATATTTTTTGAGAATTCCACCGGCATTAACAAGTATAAAGAAATAAAATTAAAAGTAGGAACCGGTCATGGAATTCTTTATAAACCGTTAAAAGAATGGATCGATCCCGTGGTAAAATGGGCAAGACAGTCAAAAAAGTGATAAATGGTGAAGACTCAGCGACATAGGATTTCGTCTCCTTTTCATCCGCCAACATCCGCGTAAATCCGCGGCAAAATTCTATAAAAAAATCAAATGGCAACCAACTCATACTTTCTTAATTCATAATGTAGAAATAATTAGAAGGAATCTTTTCTTTTATTACAGATACTTTTCCTTTAATCCTTTGGCTTTTTTTAGCCCCTCATCTGTAAGGATCAGTGATTTTCTGTATTGTCTGATCAGGCTGTCTCTTTCCAGTTCATTGAGAATATCAAAAAGATACCCTTTCCATGCTCTGAATACCTTT